>Ga0078972_1000853_pt1 | contig 124524 bp, 121 predicted proteins | sample YelNatPaOPGAMG01_FD_67568 | JGI IMG/M metagenome (GOLD analysis project Ga0078972, IMG submission 67568) | Hot spring thermophilic microbial communities from Obsidian Pool, Yellowstone National Park, USA - OP-RAMG-01 (SPADES assembly) (version 2) | ecosystem: Environmental > Aquatic > Thermal...
ATGTCCATTATGGGTATACATGCCATATACCCGAAGAAGCGCTTAAGTGATGCTACGCGGGCATACAAAGTTTATCCGTATCTGCTGAAAGATCTCGAAATTTCCCATCCTGATCAAGTATGGTGCTCTGATATCACCTATATTCGGATGAGGAGAGGATTTGCCATAATGGACTGGTACTCACGGTATGTTCTTTCATGGAGGCTTTTACTTCTCTCTCAGGGCATTCTCATAAGCATGAATGGGAGAGGAAGGGTATTTGATAACATCTTCATAGAGAGACGATGGAGAACCTTAAGATATGAGGAGGCATATCTTAAGAAGAGGGACGTAACATCAAAGATAAATATGCCAGCTGAAAGGGAGGAGACCAAACTTAGAAATGCCTCTTCTTTGTCTTGACAATGGGGGGAAAGCGCAGTAATATTATGTAAACTTGCTGGGGAGAATAGAATTAGCAATCCCCCAGCCCACAAAAAAAAGGAGGCTGCTTATGGATAATGTTTGCCCATATGCCGGGACATGTCCCATTTTCAACGGAATCCTGAAAGGCAAAGTGTTTACGACCGCGTCTTACAAGAAGCAGTACTGCGAAGCCGGCATTGAAGCGTGGAATACGTGCAGAAGATATCAATGCAAACAGAAGTTTGGCAGAGTCCCTGACGATTTGCTCCCAAACTCTACTAAAACTCTGGATCAGATACAGAAAAAATATGGCTGGTGAAAAAAGTAGTCTGAATACTATCATGGGAAAAGTCGTAAGTGGCCACTTCGTAAGTGGAAAAATGTAATTTTTTCACGCAGAGTCCGCAGAGCCCGCAGAGAAAGACGAGATATGCCTGTGACCAGAATTCAGAGACAGACGAATTCTGGTCACATTCCAGCCCCTTCGGGGCAGCAGTAAATTTTATACCCGCAGAGTATGCCCTCTCTGCGTTCTTTGCGTTCCCGAGCGACCAACGGGAGCGGGCGTGAGATATAAGTAAGGCGTGAAGTAAAGGTAGTTTAATTAAACATAACGGTTACCAATGGAAACATACGAAAAAGGCAAGCTTTACGCTATCATCATCGATGACCTCCATCCTGACCCCAACCAACCCCAAAAATACATGGTCCCCCAAGACCTCGAAGAGCTCACGGCCTCCATAAGACAGCACGGCATATTAGAGCCTATCCTCGGGGGAAAGCGCAGGGTCAAATAAAGGGCTTAATCCTCACCGAGGGTGAGGTCTAGCTAAAATAACCGGCGACAAATTTAAATTCCGGATGGTTTAAAAAGTAGCGGGCCGCTACTTCTAATCTACGCAACGAACAATTTTGGCCGTCCCTGTCATTCCGGGGGATACATGGCCTCGATTAGGTCGGCATACTTTTTTTGGATAATGTTTCTTTTTACCTTCATGGTCGGGGTGAGCTCACCCGTTTCTTGTGACCATTCACTGTCGAGGAGAGTGAACTTCCGGATCTGCTCCACCCGTCCGAAGTCCTTCATTAGCTCTGCGATTTCCCTCTCGTAAAGTTTGTATACCTCCGGGTGCGAGACGAGTTCTTTGCGGTTTGAAAAGGGGATGTTGTTCTCTTTCGCCCATGCCTCAAGGGTGGAAAAAGCAGGAACAACAAGGGCTGAGAGATACTTTCGATTATCCCCGATAACTGCCACCTGTTCAATCAAGGGCGAGAGTAGGAGTTTGTTCTCTATATTCTGGGGAGATATATTTTTCCCGCCAGAAGTGACTATGATATCTTTAATGCGCCCGGTTATCCTTAGATATCCATCCTTATCGAACTCGCCAATGTCGCCGGTCCTGAAGAACCCATCTTCGGTAAAGACATCCCTGGTCGCTTCGGGGTTTTTGTAATAGCCTTTCATCACCTGCGGGCCTTTGATTAGAATTTCTCCGTCACGCCCGAGCTTTATAACTGTATCCCTGACGGCAGGACCCACGGTTCCCGGTTTTATGAGTTTCGGCTTGTTGGCGGTTACGATCGGGGTGGTTTCTGTGAGACCATATCCCTCGAGCACTTTGATACCCATCCCGAGGAAGAATTCTGCGTCGGAAACAGAAAGGGGACCACCACCAGAAATAGCCGCTACGAGCCTGTCCATACCAAGAGCTGCCTTAAGTTTACTGAAGATGAGCTTGTCGGCCAGTCTGAGCTTGAAGGCGAACCAGCCATCGGGTTTCTTGTCTTCACACACATACTTGAGATTTTCTTTAGCGATATCCATAGCCCAGTTGAAAAGGGCTTTCTTGATGGGCGGGGCGCTTGCAACCTTGGCCGTAATGCCTGCATGTACCTTCTCGTAAATGCGGGGTACGCTTACGAGAAAGGTGGGCCTGATTTCCTGGAAATTTTCGAGTAGCTTGTCGGTGCTTTCCGCAAAAGCGACCTTCTTGCCCAGGTAAAGCGGGCAATAATAACCCACTGTCCTTTCGAGGGAGTGGGCGAGGGGCAGGAAGGAGAGGAAAATATGGTCTCCTTTTAGGAAGTGGGGATCCACATTTTCTGCCTGTTGAACGTTGGAAACGAAATTCCTGTGTGTTAGCATGACACCTTTGGGATTGCCCGTGGTGCCCGAGGTGTAAATTATGGTTGCCACGTCGTCCATTTGGATGGGCGGGATTCTCCTGTCGAATTCGTCTTTGTTCTTGAAAGATTTACCTTCTTCAAAGGCGTTCCTCAGGTTTAATACACCTTCAGGAAGGGGAGTTATCTCGTCAAAAGCTATAATTTCTCCCAAATTGGGCAGCTTGGGTTTTACCTGGAGAATCTTTTCCATGTGATCCCTCGTTCCTACGAAGCACATCTTGGAGTCTGAATTGTCTATTATATAACGCGCCTCTTCCGCCGAATTGGTGGCATATATAGGGACGTTTACGGCCCCAATGGAGATAATAGCAAGGTCCGCTACCCACCACTCATATCGGTTGGGCGAAAAAAGGGCGACTTTGTCGCCCGGCTGTATCCCGCGATTGATAAGAAAAAGGCCGAGATTTCTTACCATCTCGTTCATCTGATTCCAGGATATTTCTTCCCATTTTCCCTTATTTTTCCACAAGACCACTGTCTTGTCCCCATATTCCGCCACCCGGTTCTGGAATATGGCTCCCATCGATGTTTCTTCGAACCTGGCCATGGGTAACTCCCCCTTTATTTTTTTACCGGCTTTAAAATGACTTTTGGATAACTTTTATGGAACTTGTGAATTTTGTCAATAAGAAAAGATTTGTTGGCTCCTCTGGGTTATAATCAAACCCTTGCATATTACATGTACGTTTGTCTGAGCAAAATGGAGATGAAAATCTCAAGTATGCGTTAAAAAATTGCGGTAAAATAAGTTGCACGGGGTAAATGAGCATAGAGCATCTTTGCTGGGCTTGACAATTCATAAGCAAAATCATTTCCCCCGGTAAAGCAGCGTGGAAATAAATTTTACTTCACATTGGGCAGATAAGGCCTTTATGTTTTATTTCTTTCCGTCGATTTTCTCACTTGCCTCATGCATTTTATCGCCCACTTTATCAGACGCATGGGCAGCTTTCTCTCCCCCTTTCTTGATGGTACTTCCTGCCCTTTCCGAAACATGTCCAACAGTGTCTCCTACCAACTTGGTTGATTCTACCGAAACAGATTGCACTATGCGGGATGCACCTTCACCCGAGCGTGTAGCTGTTTTTGCCGTTTGTTTAGCAGCACTTTTAACTTTGTCCTTCAATCCTGCCTGACTTGCATAAGGAAAAACAACAAGAGAAACGGTTACTAAACAAGCAGAAATTGTTTTTAACGTAGACATGACTCCCCCTCCATTAAATTTTGATGCTTAGATTGGATAATAATAGGATTGCATAGAGGGTGTCAATATTTTTGTTAAAATTTTACATGGTTTTCATTTCATCACATCCCCTATTGTAATGTCACCTGCTCCTTCCTTTGCAATTCAATATGTGCAATTTCCTCATTTCATGGTAATTTATTATTAGAGGTGATAAAGTACAGACGGTTTATTTATTTTTTACAACAGAGAAAGGGGGTTTAAATGTCCTTGAGAGATCGTTATGCGATTGTTGGAGTGGGGTACACACCCCAGGGTAGGGTTCCAGGTAGAACGGCGTTAAGTTTCCACCTCGAGGCTTCAGCAAACGCCATAGCCGATGCAGGGTTGACTAAACGTGATATTGACGGGCTTATATGTTATCGCCATTTTCCCCCGTCGTCTGGGGAGCCTGATGTTACGCCCTATCTTGTGGCCCAGCATCTGGGGATTGACCCGAATTATTTAAGTCAAGACGCCAACTGATCGCGCAGTCATCTTCTGCACGCGGTCGGCGCGCTACATTCTGGTCTTTGCAAATATGTCCTTGTTTCTTACGGTCATAATGGCCGCTCAGGTGATAGCTTTGTCCGGCTTCTCATGGATATAACGAGTGATGAACGCGTTTTTGGCCATTTCGGGGCAGCTGCCGGATATGCTATGGCGGCCCGTAGGGCTATGCATGCTTATCGTACAGGACCGGAGACATGGAAATATATTGCGACGGGACAAAGGAAATGGGCTAATCTGAATCCTTGGGCGACATTTTACCGCCAACCCATGACTTTCGATGATTACTTTCGCTCGCCTTTTACCGTTGAGCCCTTCCGACTGCTTGATAACTGTCTTATCAGTGATGGCGGCCGGGCATATATAGTAACCACTGCGGAAAGGGCTCGGGACTTGAAGCACCCACCAGTTCTAATCATGGGAATGGGACAGCATAATCCATCCTCTGATTTACATACGGCTACCTTTCTCACGGGCAACACGGGGGCAAAGAGAGCAGCCGAGATGGCCTTTAAGATGGCCGGCATAGAGAGAAAAGACATAGATGCCTGCGAGATATACGACTGCTTTACCTATACAGTGGAGGTAACACTCCAGGATTACGGCTTCTTCTCGCCGGGTGAAGGGGAAGATTGGTTCAAGGGTGGAACGATAGAGCCGGGCGGCCGCCTGCCCGTCAACACGTCGGGGGGGCTGCTTTCGGAAGCTTATTTTATGGGGTTAACTCCTCTCACGGAGGCTGTCATGCAGCTCATGGGTCGCTGCGGGGAAAGACAGCTTGGCCCTGAAACGAATACAAAAAAGCCGGAAATAATGCTCGTAAGTGACAATGGGGCGATTCTGCAAACCCACGCATGCTACATCTTAAGGAGGGCATGAAGTTATGGAATATAAAAAACCCCTTCCCATAAAAACTCCGGACACAGCCCCATTCTGGGACGCCTGTAAGAAGCACGAGCTCCGTTTTCAAAAATGTCTGTCCTGCGGCTTCGTGCGTTGGCCACCCTCTTTTTTATGTCCTAAATGCCACGCGAAGGAAGCAGAATGGATTCTTTCCTCCGGCAGGGGTAAAATTTTTTCCTACGTTGTTTATTGGGATACTTATCACCCCGCTTTTAAGGCTGACGTACCTTACATCGTTGCCCTAATTGACCTTGAGGAGGGGCCCCGGTTTCTTTCTAATATAGTGGAATGCCATCATGAGGAGATACGTTGCGATATGCCGGTTATGTTAATCTGGGAAGATGTGACAGAAGAGGTGAGCCTTCCAAAGTTCAGGCCGATAAAAGTTACATCCAAATAGCCAGTGGGCCCGGATGGAGAAAGGGCTTATGCGAAGCCATATAGCGGAAGTCTGATTGGGTTGCCTATCGGATAGCAAATCAATCTGGTGACTTTCCATAGAAGTGTATGGGGAGCGGGTCATCATCTTCTTCACTAAAAAGGCGGTTGAAAGTCGAGAGAGTCCCGGGAAATGGAGATAGGGCACGCTTTAACACACCATGTACGTAAGCGAGAAGAACTCCATAATTAACGATAGGCACACCTGCTTCCCGTGCCTGCAGGAGGCGGGAGAGCATCTCCCGGCGGTTCAACATGCATGCTCCGCAATGGACGATAAGTTTGTAGTCTTTCAGGTTGCCGGGTAACTGTCCTCCACCGGCAATCACGTCAAATTGCAGCTCTCCGCCCACTGTTTGCCTTAACCAGCGGGGAATCTTTACCCGACCGATGTCGTCCTCCACGGGATGATGGGTACAAGCCTCGGCGATGAGAATTTTGTCCTGCGGCTGGAGCTTTTCTACGGCTGCGACCCCTTCCACCAGAGTATTTAAGTCCCCCTTGTATCGGGCAAAGAGAATGGAAAAAGAGGTAAATAGCACCTCCGGTGGTGTATCGGCGACGGCCCTCATGTAAGCTGAGGCATCTGTGATAACAAGACGCGGCTTTACGGTCATTTTTTCGATGGTATGCCTGAGTTCCCTGTCCTTTACCATTATGGAAACTCCGTCATTTTCTAGAATGTCCCTTATGACCTGCTGCTGGGGAAGGATTAATCTCCCTTTGGGGGCCGCCTTATCAATGGGAATGACGAGAATGACTACATCTCCCGGAGCAATGAGGTCTCCCACCACGGTGGGGAGAGCCCAGTCTTTTGGGGCATTTCCCACGATTAGTTTTTTTAGCTTTTCTGTCCCATCGCGGGTAAGTGCGCTCATACACACCCTCGGTTCAGGAAGTGTTCTATACCACTCATATTTCTCCACTTCTGGGTAGAGGTCCAGTTTATTCACTACGTAAATTATAGGGATACCCAGATTTTTGGCCCTATTGACCACTTCATCTTCATAACTTCCAAAGCCCTGGGCAGGGTCAATCAAGAGGAGGACCAGATCAGTTCGGAAAAATACTTCGAAACTCTTTTTAATACGTAACTCTCCTAAGGGACCCACATCGTCTAATCCGGCTGTGTCGATGAGCATGACAGGTCCTATGGGAAGGATTTCCATCGCCTTGGCGACTGGGTCAGTTGTAGTTCCGGGTATGGGCGACACAATCGCGGTATACTGGCCTGTTAAGGCATTTATGAGGCTTGATTTTCCCACATTTCTGCGACCAAATATCGAGATATGGAGTCGCTGCCCTTTTGGCGTTACGTCAGGATTCATGGAGAGACCTTTTTTTGCGTATATATTTTGCTCCCGCGATACCAGGGGTGGTAAGCTCTTCTGGCTTTAAAATCGCCTCGATTTCATCGGGGCTGAATAATTTTTCCTCGATTAGTATTTCCGTGACGGATACCCCCTTCCTTACGGCCTTTTCCAAAACTTCTTGGGCTCTCTCATAGCCGAGATAAGGTACGAAAGCGGTTATGGTTACGTGACTTCTTGTTAGAAGCTCTTCGCACCTCTCTTTATTGGCCTCAATACCCTGGATACACCGGTCGGCAAGAATGCGTGACCCGTTGGCGAGAAGGGTCATTGACTGGAGGAGATTGTGGGCCACAAGGGGAAGAAAGGGATTTAATTCTAAATGGCCGGAGGCCGTCGCCATGGTAATGGCTACATCGTTTGCCATAACCTGGTAAGCTATCTGTGTAATCATCTCCGGAATCACGGGGTTGACCTTTCCCGGCATGATAGAGGAGCCGATCTGCACCTTTGGGAGCGCGATTTCTCCTATCCCGGCCCTCGGCCCGGAGGATAGAAAGCGCAAATCTGAAGCGATTTTGGCGAGGTTTACCGATGTCGTTTTCAGAAAGCCAGATACCTCACTAAAGATGTCCGCGTTCTGGGTGGCCTCAAAGGTATTCTCGGCCCGTGTCAGGCCGTAGCCTGTGAGCTCCCGGAGGATTTCTATGACCCGGTAAATGTATCTGCGACTCGCATTGAGCCCTGTACCTACCGCCGTCCCGCCTATATTGACCTGGCGGAGGCGTTCCTCTGCTTTGTAGAGACGCCACCAATCTCTGGCAATGGCTTCGGCCCAGGCCCCGAATTCCTGGCCAAGAGTTACGGGAACGGCATCCTGCATCTCCGTCCTTCCCACTTTTAGAAGGGCGGCGAAAGCCTTTTCTTTGGCCTGAAGTGCACCCTGGAGATAGGCTATGGAGGAAGCCACCTCTCTTACCAGCTTGATTGCCGATATTCTCAGGGCGGTGGGGAATACGTCGTTGGTAGATTGTCCGAGGTTGACATGGTCGAGGGGGTGGACAATAGAATAATCGGCCTTTTTACCTCCTAAGATCTCTATCGCCCGGTTGGCGATCACTTCATTTACGTTCATGTTAAGGGATGTACCGGCACCACCTTGAAAGGCGTCCACGATAATGTATTCATGGAGCTTGCCTTCAATTAACTCTTCCGCCGCCTGGATAATGGCCATGCCTGTTTTTTCTTTGAGCAAACCCACTTCTACGTTCGCCAGGGCAGCCGCCTTTTTGACAATTCCCATAGCCCTTATTAACTCAGGATGGACCTTAAGGCCGGATACGTCAATATTGGTACTGGCAATCTCAGTATGGGTAATGTAGTGAACTTCTGAATTTATCTTCTTTTTTCCGAGGAAATTTTTTTTCAATTCTTGCCTCCCCAGGCATGATGAATTGACAGTTTAACTCCCAAAAGAGGCTGCTGTCAAATGACAATACTTCCTGCCGTCAAAGGGTGCGCAAAAAATTGAGGATTTTTTGCCTTGTATCCAGGGCAGATATTTCATCCGTAAAAGAAGGGCACCAGCTGGGATAATCCGTAAGCAGTGTCCTCAGGGCGCAGGTGATTTCCACCATCGGGTAAACTTGCCTATGTAATGCCCGGATGAATTTCAGGGTCTCAAAAGCATCGAACCACTCGTGAAAACGGCGTATTAGCTGATAGGGCTGCCTGGTTTGTCCATATATCCTTGCCCAGGAGGTGGGAAACTTCCTCTCCTGGAGAAATTCTGCAAGAAAGGGATGAATCTCCCTTGCCATTTCCATGAGGTTATCAACATCCCCCTTTTGGCAGAAGAATGCCTCTTCCACCGCCTTAAGCCATAGGGCTAAAATGAAAAAGGATTCCGGATGGTAGACTTTTTCAAATAGTTCATTAAAGTGTCTAGTCTTCTCTAAGCTCTTTCCCGTCCCGAAGGGAACGCGGGTAGAAACACGGGCGGCCGGAAATACCTGGGTTGTGCGAAGACGTTTGATAGGAGTAATTTTTGCTATTTTATTAAGGAAGTAAAAATCCTCCCCCGCCGCCCTGCGATTCATACCCCTTGTTTTCAGGTATGTGCCTACCGTAACCGCCATCGCCGAACCCATCACAGGATAGGCATAAGGGGAGTTGGCTATGGTAAGTCCCAGGACGTAGTAGCGGAGAAATATTTCGTAGTTGCATATCCCTTTGGCGAGGTGTTCGTCTGGTGGAAGGGGGTGCTCGTAATCAATGACACAGGCTCCCCAATACACGTCTTTAAACCCTTCTCTTAGGGCAGATAGATAATTTGGCTTCACCGTCGTATCTGCATCCAGGCAGGCGATAACCCCCCGTTCCCCGACAAGGGGAAATAAAAGGCGCACCGCCCTATCCATTCCTATTTTGCGCGCCGTTCCCACCCCTTTTTCTTTGTCAGGTATTTCCAAGCCCGGGGAAGACGCATCTATGTAACCTAAATTAATCTCAGATGGCCCTTTGATCATGTCCCTTATACGTTCTATAGTCCTGGCGTTATTTTCCCGGACGGAAGGACACGCCCTTTCTTCATGGTTAATAACGCAAAGGACAAGTGTTTTCTTCAGCTCATCTCGAGGATTTTCGCCCAGGCTATTTAACGTTTGGAAGAGGTGTTCTTCTTCTGCATAGGCGGGGATAACTACGGCAATGTCGAAATCTCCTATCCTTCCCCCATAGAGCGGCCGTTCTAACAGGGCAGTTTTTTTTAAATAATCGATGAGGTTGTCTCTACCCTTCATCTTTCAGGCACAGCTGAACTTTTTCTTTGAGTTCCTCATAGTTTGCCCCCTTAATCCATTCGATAGAAATGCCCCTTTTCTCCATCCTTCTAAACCAGGTTTCCTGTCTTTTCGCAAACTGGCCAATGGCGATAGCGAGTCCTTTTACCATTTCTTCATAAGTCATTTGTTTTCTGAGGTATGCAGAAACGAATCGGTACTCGAGTCCAAAGCTATCCAGCCTTTCCCAGGGAATCCCTTTTCTGTGGAGTTCTTCTACTTCCCTGATAAGGCCTTTTTCCAGGCGTTCCTGAAGCCTCTGGACGATGCGTTTCCTTAATTCAGCCCTTTCCCAGCGAATGCCGAAGACGGCGGCGTTGATTTTAGGTTTTTCCAGTGCAGATTTACCGTGAGCTTTGGCCTGCTCAATCAAAATTCGCTGGATGAGCCTTTTTTTATCCATCCAGTCTGTTGTGTTATGGAGTTTTGGGCTGAAAGACGAAAGAATTCTGCGTAATTCGTCTGTATCTTTCTCCATCAGTTCTCTTTCCTGATTTCTTTCTTCAATGGGCGGCATGTCGTATCCCAGAAGAATCGCTTCGAGGTAGAGACCTGTACCTCCCACCAGAATGGGTAATACATGTCTTTTCCTCAGGCCATCAAAGGTGGCATAAAAGAGCTTCTGGAAGGTATACACACTGAACTCCTCGGAAGGATCCATGATGTCGATAAGGTGATATTTTACGGCTTTGCCACCCACGTGGTACTGCTCAAGGTCCTTACCTGTTCCAATATCCATTCCCCGGTAAACCTGACGGGAGTCGGCTGAGATTATCTCTCCGTGAAAATCATGGGCGAGCCTTGCGGCAAGGGACGTTTTGCCCGAGGCGGTGGGTCCCAAAACCACGATGAGGTTCTTTGGCTCAGGAGTCATTACTTGATCAATTTTTTCCCAAGTTTTATCGCTTCCTCCATGAGGGACGTGTTTTTGGCTATTTCTCCTGCCCCAAGGGCGCTTCCGTAAACCATACCCACTATCTTGGAGCCCGTATAATTGAAGGCATCCTGAAAGGAACGTAAGGCATTCACACAACCGGAAGAGAAGGGGTCTGTATCTCCGTAAGTCATGGCAATGGCGATACGCTTGCCGATGAAGGCTTTCTTGCTGTATGCCGGCAGGGCGAATAGACGGTCCATAAAGATCTTTGTCTGGGCCGACATGTTGAACCAATAGACGGGACTTGCAATGACCCAGGCATCGGCTTCTATTAACTTGGGGTAGATATCCAACATTTCGTCTTTCTGGGCACAGCCTTTGCTGTCCTGTTTCTGGCAGGCGTAACAGGACCGGCAGGGGGAGATGGAAAGTTCTTGGAGGAAGATCTTTTCAACTTGAGCGCCCGCCGATTCAGCTCCCTCAGCAATCTGCTCCGCTAATATGGTGCTGTTTCCTTTTTTCCTGGGACTTCCCATGATGACCAACACTTTTTTAACCTCTTTTTGCTCGGACATTTTTGCCTCCTCACTTAATGGTTTTTAATCGTTGAGAAGCGTATGCTCAAGAAGGGCTTTAAGCCAGTTCACCACTACGTCGGTAAATAAGAGAACGAGGATCACGTAGAGAAAAGTAACCATCGCTATCTCTCCTGTTTTTATCTGTCGGTACTTTTTCCGCAAAAAAAGGATGGCGATAAGGCCGCTTACAAGTAGTATCCCCTGAATCCATAGAAGACTCATCATGTTTCTCCCCTCCTCAAAATAAAATACAGAAAAAGGGGCGATTTGACAATCCTTAATCCTCGTTGACACGGGATGGAGGCTTACCTATAGTGCAAGAAAAAAGGTGGGGCCTAATGAAAATGAAAGGGAACAAAAGGAGCACTTATGGAGCGGGCGGATGGCGATAAGCCTCATAGCCATATTCTGGAGTGGGGCAACATTTGTCGGTGTGGCCCAAAGTTTTATGGGCGTTCTTATCCCGCGTTTTTTTGTGGGTTTGGGGGAAGCTGGGTTTGTGCCAGGCGGAACGGCTATGATAAGCGCTGCGTATCCGAAGGTTTCCATATTGCTATTCCCCTCGGAGCAGCGGCCGGCGTCATGCTGGGAGGGTTCATATCATTTTTTGTTGTCTATTTTTTCGGATAGGGGCTCCAGGTAGAGATTACGCGGGTTTTGGTGCCGTGTAAGTATCCAGGAGGGCAAGTTTTTCTACCATGAACTGCCGTACCATTTGGGCCAGTTCCTCGGGTGTCATATGCTGGAAGGCTGCATAGGGTATCTCTTCGAAAACCTTTACGTAAATTCTGTGAAAGCCCGTGTAGTCTATCTTGTACTTGGGCAAAGCCCGATGGGTGCCGCTTATTACAATCGGCAAAAGGGGAACTTTCTTTTTTAAAGCTAGCTGAAAGGCGCCAAGTTTAAATTTCTTTATCTCGCCGTCCGGTGAACGCGTTCCTTCGGGGAAAATAAGAATCGAGCTACCGTTGTCAAGATGCCTTTCGCACATTTCCATCATCTGTTGCACGCTTTCGCTGTCGCCCCGTTTGAGTTTTACGTAGCGATTAAGCACCATATTCCATCCAATGAGGGGCACGCGGAATATTTCAATTTTTGACACCCATTTGAAGTGGCAGAAAAGACGAAACAGCACAAGAACGTCCAGGTGGGATTGGTGATTGGCAACCATTACATAGGGGATTCCCTTGCGCACATGTTTTCGCCCCTCGATCTTTATTTTCCAAGCCGGAACCATCCACGTATAAAGGGAAGCCCAAAAGCAGGTAAAGAGGTGAAGCAGCTTAAGCTGCCTGTCGAAAGGATAGGTTACGATTCTTAAAACCAAGGCAATGAGAAAAAGGGGAATAGAGGTGATGCCCACTACGGTAAAAAACAAAGCAGCTATAAACTTACCGAGCAAATCTGACTCCTCGAATGGAAGTGCGGAATCTCTTAAAAAAAGTCTTTTTCTCTGTCAATAGAAGATTTTGAAAGCACTGCTTTACCCTGACCAAGTACTGGGCCCATTTCATGCTCTTCGCCACCCGCGTCTGGTAACCACTTTGGGCGTTCAGTTTCGTTGGATCATTAAAAAGGAAATTCTCAGAGTGCCCCTCTTCGGTTATGCCCTTTACCTGGCCCGGAATATCTTTATAGACCGGCGGAATCGTGAGGCGGCTATCCGGAGCATGAAGAAGGGTCTTAAGCGTTTGCCGCCCGGGGTGAGTGTGATGTGTTTTGCCGAAGGGACGCGATCCCCCGATGGCAATCTGCAGCCCTTTCTTCTGTCTCAGGCAGGGAGGGAACTCGATTATGTTTTCTTTTTTCTCCTTCCCGAGGAGACGCTGCAGGGCGAGGATAGTCGCGGACTGGATCGTTTCTTTCCGTGATAACGAGGGCTTCAAAGGGTAGTAGCCCGAGGATTCCATCTGGTACTATAATGATACTTTCCTTTTCATCGATTTCCCTTAGGGCCTCGTCGAGTTGAGTTTATAGAGCTTGTGTGCTTTTTATAACCATAAGATAGGCGCAGTCCTCTGTAAGAGTGTACTCCAGCAAAACCTCATTTTTCCTGAGGGATAGGTCTTTTACCATAACCGGCCGGGGTTAATGGAGGGCTGCATAGCGGGGATAGCCGGTTCGTAGCTCGTTAACGAGGGAATCGAGCCTGGCTTTCACCTCTTCTCTTTTATTTTGTAGCTCCTTTACGGCTCCTTCACCCCTCTTCAGGGCCTCTTTCCATCGCCCCTCAAGGTAGGCAAGTTGATTAATCATGTCTTCTTCCCGATTTCTCAAGTTCTCAGGAAGATGGAGAGAGGTTATTTTTCTCACCGCTCCCGTCATGTCTTCGAGGAAGAACTCCGTTTTTTCCGCAGTTTCCTCCCTCATGTCCTCGACTAATTTTGCCGCCTGGAATAAGTATTTGGCGGCTTCCCTGTAAGCCTTCTTGCCCTTCAGGGCCAGTCCCATCTGGGTGTGATACTCGATGTGAGTGTTTCTGTTGTCCCTCCAGGTGGGAAAAGACAACTGGATAAGCTCGAGAGCTTCGCTATATCTGCCCGTGAGGATATACCCTTCCGTGAGCCCCGGGTGTCGCAGCCGATTCGGTTTGATCTTCTCGTCCAGCCTTTTCCTCTCGAAAAATACCCTCTCCGCCTCTCGAAAGTTTCTCTGCTTTAAATAAACGGAACCGATGTTGTTCAATCCTACTTCCATCAGGTGGGGGTTATTTAACTTTATATCTAGTTCGAGGGCTAAGAGGCGGCTTTAGTTTTTTTCCAACTCAAGGGCCTTTTGAAAGTATTTAAGGGCTAAGTTCGAGCGCTTCCTCATAGTAATTCAAGGCTTTATCGGCGTTGAATAAATTGTTGTGAGCATCGCCCAAGTCTCTAAGCACAATGGATGTGTCTTCATCATCCTTATCTTTGCGTGCCAGGCGAAGGGCCTGCTCAAAATTATGTCCTTGCCCGTTCGTAATCTATACTACGGCGATATAAATCCCGGCAGCAAGAAAGAGGTCATCGGCCAGCCATTCTAAGTTGCCAAGCCGGCGTGCTAATGAGATGGCTTTCTCATAGTAATACAGGGCCGTTTTATCGTCCCCCAGCTCCTCGTGCGAAGCCCCGAGTCCGTTATAAACTGACGCATAGCACTCCTGGTTACAGCCGCACCGTGAGATGGCCTCCTTGAACTTTCCCCCCCTTGAATGCACTGTCCCGCTGTTCCCAGAAGCTTTCCGCCTCGCTTTTAGGTTGGGCGAAAACAGGAGCTATCGTTATAAATAGCAGAAGTAACGACAGAAATTTTCTCATCTCCCTTTTGATTTCCTTCTGATAAAATTACTTGATTAATACAACATAAGGGGTACCTTTATGAACACTAAAAGCATAGTCGTAGGTCATTCATGGTGGGGGGAGTTTGCCGCTTTTCTTGCTCTCTTTCTCGATAACGTGGGGGTGCTTGTCTTTTTTAGTGCCATTCTTGTTTTCACCTTTAACTACCCGGCAGATGTTATTCTTACTCGGATGATTCCGGGTACAGCCATCGGCATTTTTATTGGCGATATCGTATATACACTCTTGGCCATCAGGCTTGAGGACAAAGGGAAGCGTAAAGGCGTAACGGCCATGCCCCTGGGCATAGATACTCCCTCCACAATCGGGATGGCTTATGCGGTTCTTGGTCCGGTTTATGTGGCGAGCGGTGATGCCATGCTTGCCTGGCATGTGGGGATGGCGACCCTTTTTATGATGGGAGTTGTCAAGGTAATTGCCTCTTTTGGGGGTGGTTGGGTTCGGCGAATCATCCCCACGGCTGGCCTGCTGGGGCCTCTCGCCGGGATTGGGCTATTACTTTTGGGATTTTTACCGATGGTGGAACTTTTTAGCGAAGTTCTGGCCGGCATGGTGGCTCTGGGCCTCATATTTACGGCTCTCATGAGCCGTCTCAAGCTACCCGGTCGTTTCCCCGGCATCCTTGCTGCCATAATATTAGGGACCGGAATCCACTTTGCGTTAGGCTATGGTGGATATCTCCCAGAATTTGCGAAGCCGTCGATTGATTTGCATTTTTCTCTCCCTCTTCCCTCCCTTGATTTCCTCACGGCTTTACCCCGGAGTCTGCAGTATTTGACCATCGCCATCCCCTTTGGTCTTCTCACCATCGTGGGAGGTATCAATAACACGGAAAGTGCACGACTGGCAGGAGATGATTATCAAACGAGGGATATTCTCTTGACGGAGGCTTTTTCCTCCCTTATTGCCCCTTTTTTTGGCGGAGTGGCCCAAACTACCCCTTATATTGGTCACCCGGCCTACAAGAAAATGGGTGCTACCTGGTGGTACACCCTCTTCACGGCCGTAGCTATGGGGGTGTGTTCCATCATCGGCCTTCTTTCCCTTTTGGTAAGCCTTATCCCCCGGGCGGTGATTGCCCCCATCTTTGTTTTCGTCGGTTTTGAAATCATGCGGCAGGCTTATCAAGATTCGCCTCCGACCCATCTTCCGGCCGTGAGTTTTAGTATGATTCCCGCTGTGGCCGAGATGACGATGATTATCTTGAATCAGTTCCTGGGGGGAGATGCTCTTGAGCAGAAGCTATCGCCCCACCTCAAAATTTTATATCAGACGATAACAATTATGGGCAATGGATTCATCATTACGGGCCTTCTGTGGGGTAGCATGCTTGTTTTCCTAATTGACCACCGTCCGAAACAGGCTGCCCTTTGTGCCCTCATATGCGCAGGACTCTCTCTTTTTGGTTTTATGCACTCCATAAAGATGTCAGGCGAGCTTTATCTTCCCTGGGGAGTAGAAACGAATGCGCATTTGGCGCTCGCCGTTTCTTACTCTTTACTGGCCGGGATTCTCCTCTCCCATAGGGAACGGTAATCCTGGATCACGCGGCCCGCTTCAGGGCGGAGGGGAGGTCGTCATGAGGAAGGGTCATTCCTATGATAAGGATACGTTTTTCCCGGGGCGCCTGAAGGAGGCGCCGTTTCTTAATGTATTCCATAAAGGCCTCCAGGTCAGAAAAGCCTGTATCTTGGCGAAACCCGGAGCTATTTCTCAGATGCGTGAAACCATCACCGCCTGCTGCCATGAAAGAATTTACTACCACGCGGTAAGAGGTATCCGGGTCAAGGGACACGTACCTTCCATTCTTCTCTTCTACGTAGATGGACTTTACCCGCTCACCAAAGGGGGCCGATATGTCTATTTCTACTTTGATGCCTGAAACGTAAGGAAGAAGGGCAGGATTTTTCCCCCGCTGACGGAATAGGAAGTTTATTCCTTCCTCTAACGCTTCTTTTATTTCCTTGCCCGTAAGGTCCATTACAACGAGGGTGTTTCCGAAAGGTAGTACTTCCGCCACATCTTTGGCTGTTATTTTCCCTGCCAGAAGGTCGCGGCGAACGCCGCCACTGTTATAAAGGGCAATCTGCGCACCAGGGATCTTTTCCCTGATGGCATCGGCCACGAGGTGTCCGAGGCCTTCATTGGGTCCCCTTTCTAAGGGGGTATAGGTTTTACCCACCACTTTGAGCTTGTATTTCTCTATTTTTTGCCGGTACGGCGAGAGCCTATTTAGAATCTCCCTATCTTCCTTGATCGGTTGCACTACTCCCGTTGCTAGAATGGCGTTCATCAGTTCCCTGTAGCGGTAAGAAGCAGACAAGACAGGGCGCCCATTTTCCTTTAAGGCGTTTCCTGCCGGTATTACAATTCGTCCTTGGTAATCCTTGATTTCGCCCTCGGGGGAAAAGAGTACCTTCAAGTTACCCACCACATGCGCCCACTGCCAGGCCTGCACTATCAGGACCTTTTTGCCATCAGGTCCCTGTATTTCTGTGGGGTAAGGACCCTGAGGGACAAGGCCTAAAGGGGAAAGCTTTGCGGGATCGCCAAGAAGGCTATGACTGTGTCCGCCCACGATTATATCTATGCCCGGTACCCTAGCGGCCAGTTCGCAGTCTTTGTAATAGCCGAGGTGGGACAGGGCTATGATTTTGTTTACGCCCTGAGAGGTGAGGAAGGATACATATTTTTGCGCCGTTTCCACCGGGTCCAGGAAAACAGTTTTACCCACATTTAAGGTCATGAAAGGGGTCTTTTCTGTGGTAAGGCCGATGATGCCAACCTTTTCGCCATTTATTTCTTTAATCACATAGGTCTTTACCAAAGGTGCAATCGCCGGCTCGGCGGAGAAATCTATGTTCGACGCCAGCCAGGGAAATCGGCTCCTTTTTATCCAGCCGGGCAGGTATTTCACGCCTCGGTCAAATTCATGGTTGCCAAAGACCATAGCATCGAGATTAACTGAGTTGAGGAGTTCATACTCTAACCGACCGTCAAAAAGGGTGAAGTAAAGGGTGCCCTGAACGTTGTCCCCCGCATGGAGAAAAAGTAAGAGGGGGTCTTTAGCACGCATGGCCTTAAGGCAGGTTTTGAGGCGTGCGAAGCCCCCCACGGGAATAGATACCGTTTGGCTCTGGATTTTCAGCTTGAGCCAATCCCCCTCCAGGTGTGAATGGGTATCATTTACGTGCACAACCGTGAGGGAAAAATCACCCGCGATGGTAATGCTATAGGTATTCAGGATAAAGAAGACTGCCGCGAGGAAGACCTTGAAGCGTTTCATATTTAGCACCTCTCAGATTTCGTAAATGGGCTTACCCGTGTTTAGGGCCAAACAGTAAACGTGGGCTACTTTTTCTAAGAGTTCTGCCCGGAGGAGGGCTTTTTCCATCGTTTCTCCCAAGAGGAGAGCCCCATGGTTTTGCATGATATAGGCAAAGGCTCCATTGGATATCTTATTAGTAACCTGCCGTGCCAGCTCTGAACTTCCGGAGAGAGCGTAAGGAATGACCTCCACAGTAGTACCTAGCTCCACCTTTGCTTCATCAAAAAGGGCTGGCAGGGAAAGGTTCAAAACGGCAAGGACAGACGCGTAAGTTTGGTGCGTGTGGACAACGGCGTTAATTTCCGGCCGGTGTTTATAGACGGTGGCATGCATAAATACCTCAATGGAAGGTTTGCGCCCTTTTTTTGCCTCCTGGGTATTTCCTTCCAGGGTTACCAGACAGATATCCTCCGGGGTAAGTTGAGCGTAGGGGGTGGCGGAGGGGGTGATGACCATCAAGCCCTCCGCCACGCGCAGAGAAACGTTTCCCCCCGCACCTCTGAGAGAGCCAAAGTATCCATGGGTGGATAGCCATTGGCAGGTATCTATCAACAGGAGTTTTTCCTCTTCGTACATAAAGTGAACCTTTCCAGAAGAACTATTCGATGGTTGCCCCCGCGAGGAAGCCTTCTCTTATTGCCTCCAGAGCATTGCGGGGTGACTTAGCATCCCCTATCAGCTTTACCGTCGCCTTTTTCCCAAGTTCCCGGACAAGGGAGTCGTTGGCCTGCATACCCATAGCCAGTACCACGGTCTGTGCTGGTAGGTCGAGGGTGGATTTGCCTTTGTTTACCCGTACGCCTTTTTCCGTAATTTCTGTAATCTCCGCGCCTGTAATTATGTTTACCCGCTTTTCCTCCAACATCTTAATGAGCATAAAACGCCTCGTGGTTTCCTCATCAGTAGCAATGGTGGGTAACATCTCCACGATCGTCACCTCCCGCCCCATAGAAGCGAGATAGGTGGCCGTTTCACACCCCACCATGCCGCCCCCTGCTATGACGACCTGCGGCTGAGTTACCTTTTTCCCCTTCAAAACCTCTTCGGCCGTGACCACCTTTTCTCCTTCTATACCCTTGATGGATGGCTTTAGAGGAGAGGCCCCGGTGGCTAATATAACTACTTCCGGTTTTTCCTTCCGGTATAAGGAAGCGGTGTATTCCGTATTCAATTTCACTTCCACCCGAAGCTTTTTGAGTTGTCTTGCCGCCCATGCCAGATAAGATGTGATATCCCCTTTTCCGGGAGGGATGGCCGCCACGGCAAACTGTCCGCCGAGGCGATCGCTTTTTTCGTACAGGGTTACCTCGTGACCTGCCAGGGCCGCTGCCCGCGCTGCTTCCATCCCTGCCGGTCCTCCGCCCACGACCGTTACTTTCCTGGGGGAAGCCGCTTTCTTAAGTTCCGACAGGTACTCAAATCCCAGCGTTGGGTTCACGAGACAACGAATGGGTTCATTTCTAAACAAAACCTCTAGGCAACCCTGCTGGCATCCGATACAGGGGCGGATGTCTTCGCTGTTACCCTGGAGGAATTTGTTGGGTAATTCTGGATCGGCCAGGGACCCCCGACCCATGGCGATAAGGTCGGCTTTCCCGGAAAGGAGGATACTCTCCGCGAGGAAGGGGTCATTTATTCTTCCCACAGTTATTACGGGGATATGCACCACCTTTTTAACTTCGGCGGCATAGTCGGCTATCCATGCCAAAGTTGTACCCATGGGGGGAATGATAGCCCATGCACTTTCGTATGTGCCCGCTGATACGTGAATTAAATCGATCCCCGCCTTTTCCAGGGCCATGGCAATCGCCTTGGTCTCTTCAATGGTACGACCTCCCGGCACATGCTCTTCCCCCGAGATGCGGAAGTCTATGAGGAAGTCGGGGCCACACTTTCGCCTTATGTCCGCCACGATTTCTAATGGAAACCGGAGGCGGTTCTCTAAAGAGCCACCGTATTCGTCGGTTCTTTTGTTGGAGTATTTTGACATGAACTGGGCTATCAGATACCCGTGTGCGCCGTGCACCTCCACCCCATCAAATCCTGCCTTTTTCGCTCTGAGGGCCGTATCCCCGAACTGGGAGACGATTTTTTTGATTTCTGGGATGCTGAGTTCTCTCGGCACTTCCCCCATCACGGGGCAGGGCAGGGGGGAAGCAGAGACGGGCTGAGCACCGATTAGGGCGGAGGATGTCTGACGACCGGCATGGTAAATTTGCGCAATGATTTTGGCTCCGGCCTTGTGTACCGCTTGCACCAAACGGGCATGAGAATCGATTTGCTTATCGTTCCATAATCCGGGGGTCCAGAAACCCCTTCCCAGAGGGTCTACTGCGTAGTCCTCGACGATTATCAGCCCCCAGCCGCCGCGCGCCTTGGCCTCATGGTAAGCGATGAAGCGATCCGTTGCCATCCCCTCTTGATCGCAGAAAACGGTGACCATAGGCGCTACGACAAAACGGTTCTTGATTTTTACCCCACCTATGGAAATAGGTGTGGCAAGTGGATTAATGGGTACGCTCTTTTTCATGTCTCTTTCCCTCCTTTTTGATTTTTGGACCTTCGTCCGAGCTTAATTTTTCTCTAAGGCAGACGGCCGGCCTCTCTCAGCGGGGCAAGAATTTGATGAATTTTAGGCAGTGATTCATAGGCGGCCTTTTCCCCTTCAAGAATAGCCTCATGCCGCTTGGATAAGTCACTGGAAGAGATATAACCGACTTTTGGCTTGATAACCACGTGGGCAAGCTTAAGCTGATTCTCAGAAATTTTTGTATGCATTATATCGATAGATTGGAGGATTGTCTCAATTGTCCCGCGGGGGACCGTATTAGTTATGCCGGATGAAATATCAACGGCAATGATAACATCTGCGCCATGCCTCCTTGCAAATTCCACCGCGACTGGACTTACCACTCCCCCGTCCACATAGGTCTGGCCGGATATTTTAACGGGTTGAAACACACCAGGAATGGAACAGCTGGCCCGTACAGCCATCCCTGTGTTTCCTGTGGCGAAACCTACTTCTTCACCCGTTCTAATATTGGTGGCAATGGCATAGAAGGGGATCTTCAATCTCTCGAGGGGTGTATCTTTGACCATTTTGTTTACGTAGTTCTGCAGGCGTTCCCCTTTGATAAAACCGTTATCCGGTATCACCAGGTCGAAAACGTCATCCCGCTCAACGGAAAAGGCGATACTTTGAAGCTGGTATGGGCTGTACCCATACGCGTATAAGGCACCAACCATGCTTCCCGCTGAGGTGCCTACAATCATGTGAATGGGAATCTGATGGGCAGAGAGGACTTTCAACACACCTACGTGGGCGAAACCCCGTGCGGCTCCGGCACCAAGGACCAGGGCCACTTTGGCCGGTTTAGCGGTAGGGGGAGGCGGAACTACCCTAGGCTCACAGCCGAAAAAAAGTATCAAAGTCAAAAAAGCGATGAGAGTAAGTATGAAACTTCTGTGGCCCTTCATTTTCACCACCTTTTTTTTGTTATATCTCCGAAAAAATTTTTTTCGCAACATAAATATTCCCCTTGACATTATATCTCCCCTCTGCTACTTAGCGCACGGCCGCTTGGATCCGACATGGTCGGACTGGGACGGGAGATAAAAGGCGATGTGTGGTTATAAAAGCCTCCCGTCTGCGAGACGGCGAGGCTTTTTTGGTGTGGGAAATGGAGATAATAAAGACCGTTAGAGAAATGCAGGAAAAAGCGAGGGTGCTCAGGCGTGATGGGAAGGTTATCGCCTTTGTCCCCACGATGGGCTATTTTCATGAGGGTCACCTCAATCTAATGCGTAAAGGGCGTACTCTTGGGGATTATCTCGTCGTCAGTATTTACGTAAACCCTACCCAATTTGGGCCTCAGGAAGACCTCGACCGTTACCCCCGAGATTTTGACCGCGATCACCGCCTCGCTGCCCAGGTGGGAGTAGATGCGATTTTCTATCCTTCTGATGCGGAAATGTATCCCCTTGACTTTCAGACCTACGTGAATGTGGAGAAGGTAACGCAAAATCTCTGTGGCCTATCGCGCCCCGGCCACTTCCGGGGAGTTGCCACCGTCTGCTGTAAGCTCTTTAACATCGTTATGCCCCATTTTGCCGTCTTTGGTAAAAAGGATTTTCAGCAACTCGTTGTAATCCAGCAGATGGTACGAGATTTGAATATGGATTTAGAGATTGTTCCTATGCCGACCACGAGGGAGGCGGATGGTCTGGCCATGAGTTCCAGGAACGTATATCTTAGCGAAGATGAAAGGAAATCTGCTCTCTCCCTCAGCAGGTCCCTGAAGATGGCAGAGGAAATGTACCGGGCGGGTGAAAGAAACGTGGAAAAAATTATCGAGCAGGTTAAAAATTTTATTACCTCCCACCTTTTCACCCGGATAGACTACGTAAAGATATGCGATGTAAAAACCATGATGGATATACAAGGAGAAATAAACGGGACCGCGGTCATTGCTCTGGCCGTGTTTGTGGGGAAAACGAGGTTAATAGATAATCACGTTTTTGGAGAAGAGATTGACTTTTAAAGGATAGGGGCCATGCAGAGATTTATGCTTAAATCCAAACTTCACCGGGCGAAGGTAACGGATGCAAATCTCCATTACGAGGGAAGCATCACCATCGATGAAGAACTGATGGAGGCGGCCAACATTCTCCCCTATGAAGAGGTAGCCATTTACAATGTGAATAATGGTGAACGCTTTACGACCTATGCGATCAAGGGCAAAAAAGGGACAGGGACGATCTGCTTGAATGGGGCGGCGGCGAGAAAAGCGGCGGTAGGAGATCTCATCATTATCGCCACGTATGCTATCGCGGGGGAAGAAGAGCTACAGAATTGGAAGCCCCGTTGTGTGCTTCTGGATGGAGAGAATAAGATAAAGAAGGTACAATAACACAGGGACATCAGCTGATGTCTTTTAAAGGGGTGGGATAAAAAAACGGGCAGGGTTTTTTTTCTCTGCCCGTCTTTGTTTGCTATATGGTGAGGAAAGTTTTTTTGCCGAAAATTAAACAGACCTTTATTGCCGGGCTCGCCGTTCTCATTCCGGTGGGTATCAGTATCTATACCCTTGTTTTCATAATAGATCTGGTGGACGGTATCCTTAACATCCTTCCCCAGGCGATACATCCCGACAACCTCATTGGCTTTCATATTCCAGGGCTTGGGGTGATTGTGACGGTTATCCTCATTTTGCTCGCCGGGGTCATTATAAGGAGCTATCTGGGAAAGAGGTTGGTTTCCCTGGGAGAGAGGTTCCTCCACAAGATACCGGTAGTGCGGACCATATACGATGGGTCCAAACAGGTGGTGGATGGGCTCATCATGAACCGCAAAAAGGGATTTAAGCGTGTGGTTTTGGTTAAATTTCCCCATACGGGCCTCTATTCCCTTGGTTTTGTGACGGGAGAAACCCCTACCTTAATTGGGGATGGAAAGGGGGAGCATCTCTTGAACGTGTACGTACCAACCACGCCGAACCCTACCTCGGGGTACCTCGTCATCGTGCCCTCCTCTGAAGTTGTAGAGGTAGACATGCCTGTCAATGAGGCTTTGAGTTTTATCGTTTCCTGCGGATTGATACAGAAACCGGAAGCATCCTTAGAGAAAAGCCTTGATAAGACTTGAAGCCCTGTGGTAGTAATCGAAGCATTCTTTTAATTTCATAAAAGGGGGTTTGCAACGTGTCCTATCGGAAAATCGACCCATCCCTGCCTTACAAAGTGGCGGATATTTCCATGGCCGACTGGGGAAGGAGGGAAATGGAACTGGCGGAGAATGAAATGCCGGGGCTCATGGCCATTAGAGAAAAGTACGGTCCCCAGAAGCCGCTATATGGGAAGAAGATAACAGGCAGTTTGCATATGACAATTCAGACGGCCATGCTGATTGAAACCCTGAAGATACTGGGGGCTGATATAAGATGGGCGTCGTGCAACATCTTTTCCACCCAGGACCACGCGGCGGCTGCCATCGCCAAGGCCGGCTCGGCCGCCGTCTTTGCTTGGAAGGGGGAAACCCTTGAAGATTACTGGTGGTGTACGGAACAGGCCCTTACCTGGCCTGATGGTTCTGGCCCTGACCTTATCGTGGATGATGGGGGAGATGCCACCCTCTTCGTCCATCAGGGGGTAAAAGTGGAAAAAAACCCGGAACTGCTAAAAGAAAAATGTGAGCATAGGGAAATGGAGATTATAATGGAACGCCTACGTCACAGCGTGGCAGAAGACCCTACCCGCTGGCAGCGAATAGCGCGAAACATCCGCGGGGTTTCGGAAGAGACCACAACGGGGGTCCACAGGTTGTATCAGATGGCCAGGGTGGGGGAGTTGCTCTTTCCCGCCATCAATGTAAATGATTCCGTGACCAAATCTAAGTTTGACAACCTCTACGGTTGTAGGGAATCTCTCGTTGACGGCATCAAAAGGGCGACGGATATTATGGTGGCCGGAAAAACAGTTGTGGTGTGCGGTTATGGAGATGTGGGGAAGGGATGTGCCCAGTCCATGAGGGCTTTGGGGGCCCGGGTCATCATTACGGAGGTGGATCCCATCTGTGCCCTTCAGGCAGCGATGGAGGGGTATGAAGTAAAGACCCTGGAGGACGTCGTTTCCTTTGCGGATATTTTCATTACTGCCACCGGTTGCTGCGATGTTATCCGAGGTGAGCATATGGAGCAGATGAAAAATGAGGCGATAGTATGCAATATCGGTCATTTCGACAGCGAGATATCCATGACCTACCTTGAAAATAACCCCCGTTGTAAAAAGGAACCCATAAAGCCCCAGGTGGATAAGTGGACGTTGGAATCAGGTCGCTCCATTATTGTCCTGGCCGAAGGACGTCTCGTGAATCTGGGATGTGCGACGGGTCATCCCAGTTTTGTCATGAGTGCGAGCTTCACCAATCAATGCCTTGCCCAGATAGAACTGGCAACTAAAGAATATGCACCCGGTGTTTATACTCTGCCAAAGGTGTTGGATGAAGAGGTGGCCCGGCTTCACCTACCGCGGCTGGGGGCAAAGCTTACCACGCTCACCAAAGCCCAGGCAGACTATCTGGGTGTCTCGGTGGAAGGTCCCTTCAAACCGGAGCACTACCGATACTGATCAGGTGGATACCCTCCGGGCTAGAAAGATGGCGAGGCCAAGGAAGAATAAGTCTGTTAGCCAGGGGGCAATGGATGCCGGTAGGGTCCCGGCCCGACCGAGGGACAGGCAGAAGGCAAAAATAAGCCAGTAAGAAAATCCAATTACGGAACCCATTGTAATCCCCTGGGCAATTCCACCGCTCCTCTCTGCCCGTACTCCAAAAGCAATGCCGATGGGTACCATCAAAATGCCAATGAGGCTGAAGGCTATTTTCCCGTTCAGATCGGCTATGTAAGGAGTAACATCGTGGCCATCGGCCTTAAGTTTCTTTACGTACCTGTATAACTCCATGAATCCCATTAGGTCAGGGCTCTTTTGGGCGGTGAGGAAGTCTCTGGGCGTCTCGGGGATATCTAATTTGAGCCTGTCGAGACGATTTATGGAAATGCCTTTATTCTCCGTAAAGGAGATCAACATCGCCTGGGAGAGTTCCCAATGGTCGTCAACCCAGTTGGCCATGTCCGCCTTGATGAGGGTCGTGAGGTTGAATTTACCATCCACCAAGTACAAAGTGACACCTCGGAGGCTTAGAGTTCTTTTATCTATCATTTCAAAGTTGTAGATTCCTTCTTCCCCGCGATACCAGATCTGGTTGTGTTTGAAAGAGCCGGCTAATTTCTCCTTTTTTATTTCCACGGTAAGAATTCTCTCGGCCTGATCCCTCGCGGCCGGGGTGACAAATTCAGCGAGCAGGAACGTAAAGGGGGTGATGATGATAGTGGTAATGAGAATGGGTAAGCCGGTCCGATAGATACTCGCCCCGCTTGCTTTGATCGCGATGATTTCGTTATAGCGTGCAAAATTGCCGAAGGTGATCAGGGTTGCGAGGAGGATGGAGGCGGGAATCATCTGGGAGAGGATGGCAGGCATCATGTAATAGAAGTATCTTGATATCTGGGAAAAGGTGGCCTGATTGCTCAAAAACATCCTGATTTTGCCGAAAAAGTCCACAATTACATAACAGGCAAAGAGGGCAATCAGGATGAAGAGAGAAAAAACCAGAAATTGTCTGACGACGTACCTATCTATGATCTTCATGGGGTACCCCGGCGGTGGAATTTCAGGGTGATAGATTTCTCTCTGGCCGAGAAGAAGAGCAGTCCTAACCCTGTAAGACCGAGGAGGATGTTGGGTAACCAGGCGCCGAGAAAGGGGTGGATTTGTCCCGTTTCCCCCAGGGCCGCACTCCAGCCGCGGAAGGTATAGAAAACTAAGACGGTGGCAAGGCCGAAGGTAAACCCCAGGTAGCGGTCGGTACGCCTGCTTTTTATGCCCAGAGGAATAGCGAGAAGCCCGAAGACTATTCCCGTGAAGGGTATGGCCAATCGCTCGTAAAGCTCTATCTCTAACTCCCTCCGGTCCCTTTCTTCAATTGCTTTACCTCTTATGGCCGCTTTCATTTCCCTTACCGTCATCTCACGGCTCGATTTTTTCCCTGTCCCTTCCGTTATGGAGGGGGCAAAGTCCAGCTTTACATCGTATTCCCTGAAATCCAGACGCCGATATTTACCGGTTCCTTTATCTATGAGGTGGATGTTCCCATCCTGCAGGCGCAAGGTGATGCGCATAGTGACAGGGTCCCCGATGAAGTAAGCCTTCTGGGCTACGATAGAGGCCGGTTCCTTGCCGTGTCGAAAGTCAGAGATAAAAACCCCCTCAAGATACCGGCCATTAGGGGGGATTTTATCGGCATAGAGAATGATACCGGAAAAATAGTCATTAAACGTCTTTTCTCCTATCCCGGCGGTTGCCTTATTGCACGCGAGTTTATACATAAGGGAACGCACCTGCACGTTTCCCCAGGGAAGGAAAAAGTAACTGTTAAGGAGGGCAGCAAAAAAAACCAGTCCGGAGACGAAAATAATAGGGATTGAAAGCTGGTATAAGCTCATCCCGGAGGTTTTCAAAATGGTGAGTTCGTTGTCCATTGATAGCCGGCTTAAAGCTATCAGGATAGAAAAGAGGAGGGAGATGGGGAGGCTGTATAGAAAGAGGGAAGGCAAAAGGAGGAAGATAAAAAAAAGGATGTCCCCCAGACTCACCCCTTTGTTTAGGATAAGGTCCATAATCTGGAAGATGCGTCCCAGAAGCAGAATAACCGTAAGAATGGCGAGAATAAGGAAAAAGGAGGAGAAGATCTCCTTCACAATATAACGGTTTATGAGGGACCGCATCGCGATAAAGTCAGGGGGTGAGCTGCAGGTTATCGATATAAGGGGGATCGGCGGTCTCCATGAGTTCAATTATTTCTCGGTTCATTCTCTTTTTTAGTTCGCCGAAGATACCCCTTTTCTTCTGGAAAGTAGCGGCAAAGGCCATCGACTCATTCATCAAGTCGGCTTCGTCCCGGCAGGCCTTGATGATTACTTTACTCTCTTCCAGCTCTTTCGCTACCATTCTCTTCCCCGTGAAGATGGCTTCCTCCATTTTGTAGGTGGGGAAGGCCTTGCGAATCTGGGCCAGCATGGAAGGGAGGAAGGGAATATCTATATCCACTTCGGGAAAGCAGAAGAAGCCGCGATCAGATTTCATAAAGCGGAAGTCGCAGGCGCACGCGAGTATACTGCCGTCGCCGAAGGCGTGGCCGTTTATGGCGGCAATTACGGGGGTGGGAAATAGCAGAATACGACGGAAAACGTCGTTGGCCCCGTATATGAAAGCCTTGATGCCTTCCTCATCCCCCATCTGGATATGTTCCATCATCCAGACGAGGTCGATTCCTAAGGACCAGTTTTTGGCATCGCTCGAGTTTATAACAACAGCGTGAATATCGTTATTTTTTTCTATCTCATCGAAAGCGCCGAGCATGGCATTGTTATAAGCGGGATTGAATCTATTTTCGCCGTTATTCATCGTAAGAATGGCAACGCTGCCCTCTTTTTTCCATTCAACTATAGCCATTGAAACACCTCATGAGTAATTTTTATGCCTTTCTTACCATAGGGGAATAGGGTTTTCAACTTAATCTCCGCATGGATTTTTTTCTACTTCTCTGTTAAGAAGACCGCGCAATCGGTATAACATTTTGAAAGAGGCAAGGTTGAGACCAGCAACCATAAGGAAGATAGATGTTACTTTAGGCCGTTTCTTGTGTTTTCTCCTTACCCTTTTTAGAAAGATAGTGTCTATATTCGCCCCTTCCGGGCGGGACTTTTCTTTGCCCCGCAAGATTCTTTTTATTAAGTTGGTGGAACAAGGGGCTACAGTGCTCGCCACTTCTGCCATACGCCGGGCGTGCGAGCTGGTAGGGAAGGAAAACGTATATTTTCTAGTCTTCTCGGAAAACTGCGAAATTCTTTCCCTCCTTAACCTGATTCCGGAGGGGAATGTCATTCCTGTTAGGAACGGGAGTTTCCTTCTATTTATCCGTGACATCCTGGGGGCTTTGCTGAAAATGCGCCGGCTCGGTATTGATGCGACTATCGACATGGAGTTCTTCGCCCGGGCCTCGGCCATAATTGCCTACCTTTCGGGGGCACGCCTTCGGGTGGGTCTGCACAGATTTACGAACGAAGCCCCTTATCGGGGGGACCTTATGACCCACCGTATCCAGTATAATCCCTATCTGCATACGGCCCAGTACTATCGCCTACTCGTAGAGGCGTTGACCGCCCGGCCCGACGATATGCCTCTCTGGAAGGGAGAATTAGGAGATGAATGGAGGGAAGTGGTGCGTTTCCGTCCTAGCCCGGAGGAGAAGGAAAGAATCTGGCAATTACTCGTGAATACAGGTGGTTTTGTACCCCCGGGGAAGATTGTTCTTTTAAACCCAAATGCGAGCGATTTGTTACCCTTGAGAAAATGGCCGGAAGAGTACTTTATCCACCTCGCCCAGAGGTTAATAAATGCTTACCCTGATATTACCATCGTTATCACCGGTGCGCCTTCAGAAGCCCGCGCAGCCGAGGAGATGGCTTACCGGATAGGGAGGAAAAATGTGGTTTGTCTTGCGGGCAAGACGACACTCCGGGAACTTTTGGTCTTGTATACCCTTTCTGATATTTTGGTGACCAATGACAGCGGACCCGGTCATTTTGCCTCCATGACGGATATCTTCAATATCGTCCTCTTCGGCCCTGAAACGCCACATCTTTTCGGTCCCATAGGTGGAAGGGGGAGGGTGATACACGCGGGCCTTGCCTGTAGTCCATGTGTTAACGTCTACAATCACCGCTTTTCGCCATGCCGTAACAACGTTTGTATGAAAGCGATCAGTGTTGATGAGGTCTTTGCCACGATTGTCTTCGTCTTAGAAGGGGAGGGAAAAGATGGTTAAGACAAGGCGTATCCTTTTTCTGTTTGTAATCCCTTTTGTGATCTACGTGGTCACGCTAGGTTTTATGCCGCTCATGGACCCAGATGAGGGGCGCTACGCCTTGATACCGCAGGAGATGAATGCCCGGGGAGATTACATAACCCCTTACCTTAAAGGGGTAGTTTACCTGGAAAAACCCCCGCTGGTATATTGGGTTACGGCCTTTTTCTTCCGCCTCTTAGGTGAGAATGCCTTTTCCGCCCGCCTGGCCGTGGGTTTAAGTGCCTGGGGTTTAATCTTGCTCATCTACCTGATAGGACGCCACTTCCGGGGGGAAGAGACGGGACTGGTAAGCGCCGCCATCTTTTCCGTTTCTTTTCTCCCCTTTGGCCTGGGGCGTATAAGTATTCTCGATATGCCCCTCACGCTTTTTCTATCCCTTGCCGTCTGGTCTGGATACCTGTACTTTGACGGTGGAAGGGAAAAACGTCTCCCCCTTTACGGGATGTATTTTTTCTCTGCCTGTGCCTTTCTCACGAAGGGCATGGTGGGTGTGGTTTTTCCCTTTATCATCCTCGTAATATGGCTCCTGTGGGAAAAGAGATGGAGAGATGTTCTTTCCCTCTTTTCCCCTGTGGGAATGTTTATCTTCCTTGCCTGTGCGGGTCCCTGGCTCTGGGCGGTCCAGAAGGCAAACCCGGACTTCTTTTCCTTTTTCTTCCTCAGGGAGCATATCCTGCGTTACACGACCACGGTCCATGAACGCGGGGGACCGATTTACTACTTTATCCCCATCTTAATTGTAGGGGGACTACCGTGGTGGTTTTACCTTCACGGTGCCTTAAAGGGAATAAAAAAAGAAACCTTCTTCAACCTCTTTCGAGAGGGGCAGATAAAATTTCTCTTCGTCTGGATGATGTGGCCTTTTGTCTTTTACTCTCTTTCTTCTTCAAAGCTTATCCCTTATATCTTGCCTTCTTTCCCGCCCCTGGCCTGCCTCATGGGATACCTTTTACTCTCCAAACGAGGCGAGGCAAGAGAGGGGATATGGCCACAGGTACAATCTTTTTTTCTTCTCCTCCTGATAGGGGTACCCTTTTTCGTACCCGACTGGAAAACAATTCATCCCCTCATGTGGGTATGGTATGCAATACCTGCCGCGATTCAAATATTTATCATGATTTTTCATAGATTCATTGAAATAAACAATGCAACTAATCGATATTTAATGATAAGTTTTTTATTTTCTCTCTACCTGATGTCTCTTATCCCCATCGTTGGTCATTACCTTACGCCGGGGAAATCGGCTTTTCAGGTAGCCCAGGCGGTAGAGAGGTTTCTTCCCGCGGGAGAAGAGATATATCAGTTTCGTATGAATCAGTACAGTCTTGATTTCTATCTCGGTCGGAGGACCCCCCTCGTGGACGAACAGGGGGAGCTGGCCCCGGGGGTGAAGAAGCTCCCCGAGAGGGAGAGAAGGCATTACTTCCCCACGAGCAAAGAATTCATAGATGACCTAGCCGAGGGTAAGGTTAAATACGTGCTGGTAGACAGGGGTGAGCGGATAGAGTGGTTACTTGCCCAGGGATTAAAAATTGAGGTATTGTGGAGTAATCAGAAATTTTATATGTTTCGTCTCTATATGAAACAAGGCTGAAAAGGGGCTTTGATTTGAAGCGGATAAGAGAAGAATTTTTACCTATGAGTAAACCGGCCATAGATGAAGAGGAGGTGGAGGCGGTCAGGCGCTGCCTGCTATCGGGTTGGATTACCACGGGTCCTCTTTGCGGGGAATTTGAAAAAAAGTTTTGTGAGCTTACCGGAGCCCCCTATGCCGTGAGTGTAACCTCGGCCACGGCCGGGATGCATCTCGTCCTTAAGGCCCTGAATATAGGGCCGGGCGATGAAGTGATAACGCCTTCTTTGACCTTTGCCTCGACGGTGAACATGATTGCCCTTACAGGAGCCACCCCTGTTTTCTGCGATTGCGATTACGGGACACTAAATATGAAGGTAGAGGAGGTAGAGGCCCTTATCTCCTCGCGTACCAGGGCCATTATCCCAGTTCATTTTGCCGGCGCCCCAGTGGATATGGACCCTCTTTTGGACCTGGCCCGGAAGCACGGCCTGTGCATCGTAGAAGATTCGGCCCATGCCGTGGGGACTTACTACAAAGGCATCCATGCGGGTGGCTTCGGGCATGTAGCCATCTTTTCCTTTCACCCGATAAAGAATATCACCACGGGTGAAGGGGGTATGATTACCCTCTACGACCCTGAACTGGAGAAAAAAATCAGGTTGCTTAGATTTCACGGCATAGAAAGGGATGCCTGGAAGAGGTATGGCCGGGGAGGAAATCCTGCCTATGATATTATGGAGCCGGGCTTTAAATACAATCTTACCGACATTCAAGCGGCAATTGGCCTCACCCAACTCGGTAAACTTTCGAAGTTAAACGAAAAGAGGAAGCTCCTCGCCGGCAAGTATTTTGAGGTATTGAAGGGGGTAGCGGGCATCGCTACGCCGGAAATACCCCCTTATCCCCATGTCCATGCCTGGCATCTCTTCGTAATCAAGGTGGAAGGGATGAGCCGGGAAGAGTTCATGAGGCGCCTGGGAGAATATAATATCGGTTACGGCCTCCATTTCCCCCCCTGCCATACCCTTTCCTATATCAGAGAGAAATGCGGTGTTTCTCCTCCTAACCTTCCGGAAACTGAGCGGGCGGGGGAGAGGATTCTCTCGCTGCCCCTCTATCCGGGAATGACCCAGGAAGATGTGGAGTACGTGGGCGAGTGTATCAAGGAGATTATGCGATGATTTCTGTAGTGATTCCCATCCACAACGAAGAGGAGAATATCCCTGTTCTTCTGGATAGATTGCAGGCTGTCATGGGATACATGGGCAGAAATTACGAGATCATCTGTGTGGATGATGGAAGTACCGATAATTCTCTTGCCCTTCTTAGGGCTTCAATTCCAAGGTGTCCTTACCTTAAAGTGGTGGAGCTTACGCGAAATTATGGCCAGCATCCCGCCGTCATGGCGGGGTTCTCTGTGGCCCGGGGCGAGATTGTCATTACGATGGATGCGGATTTACAGAACCCTCCTGAAGAGATACCTCGCCTTGTAGAGGCCATGGAGAAAGGGGGCTACGAGGTAGTGGGAACCATCCGGCGACTGAGGAAAGACCCTCTCTTCCGTCGCTGGGCGTCGAGAATAATCAACATCATCACGAGGAGAATCACGGGGGTTAACATGGCCGATTGGGGCTGCATGTTAAGGGCCTACCGCAAATCCGTGGTGGAAAAAATGGTTGCCTACGCGGAGCAGGCGACTTTTGTCCCTGCTTTAGCTACCATCTTTGCGAAAAAAATAGGGGAAATAGAGGTGAGCCATGAAGAACGCTACGGGGGGAAGACCAATTATCCCCTCCGGAAGCTCATAAATCTTCAGTTTGATCTTGTCTCTTCCTTTTCCAACCTGCCCCTGAAAGTTCTCCTTTACGGGGGTATTGGCATGTCATTTTTGGGTACGGCGCTTGGCCTTATTCTCATCATTGCCCGACTTTATTTCGGGGCCGCCTGGGCGGCCTACGGAGTATTTACGCTCTTTGCTGTCCTCTTCTTCTTTATCGGTCTTCAGTTTTTTGCCCTCGGTATCCTTGGAGAGTACCTGGGGCGCATCTACCGCGAAGTGCGCAAGCGGCCCGTCTTCGTTATTGAAAAAATCTATGAGGATGAAAAAAAGGCTGGATGAAGGCAATTGCGTTTGCGTATCACAACATGGGCATTGTAGGCCTGGAAGCCCTCCGACGAAACGGGTTTGATGTTTTAGCGGTTTTTACCCATGAGGACGACCCTGAGGAATACCGTTGGTTCGGCTCGGTAAAATCATGGGCCTGGGAAAGGGGAATTCGCGTCTTTACGCCAGGTAATGTAAACGAACCTGTCTGGGTGGAAGAGATTGCTAAGTTCAAGCCGGATTGCCTCTTTTCCTTCTATTACCGTCAAATATTGAGCGAAGATATCCTTCGGATACCAGCTTTTGGTGCATATAATCTGCACGGCTCACTACTTCCTGCCTATCGTGGACGGGTGCCAGTAAACTGGGCCATCATAAAGGGGGAGAAGGTAACAGGAGTTACGCTGCATCACATGACGGGAAAGGCCGATGCCGGCGATATCGTAGGCCAAAGGAGGGTGGAAATCGATTTTTACGATACGGCCCGCACCCTTATGGATAAGCTCTGCCGGGCGGCAGGGGAGTTACTCGACGAGCTTTTACCCAGAATTAAGGCCGGCACTGCCCCCCGAATAACTCAGGATGAGAACAAGGCCACCCGATTTAAAGGAAGAAAGGCAGAAGACGGAAAAATTGATTGGACTAAGCCGGCCAATGCCATTTATAACCTCGTGCGCGCCGTGACCAGGCCTTATCCCGGAGCCTTTACTTTTCTCCCCGATGGGAAAAAGCTCTACGTATGGTGGTGCCTGCCGGACGAAAGGTATTCCTCTGATAGGGATGGAATCGGCAGTTTGTACAGCGAAGACGGTGCGGTTTATGTCTGGGCGGGGAGGGGCAGGGTGCGTCTGCTGGAAATTGAGGTAGGTGGGAAGATTTTGAAGGGAAAGGAGATTGGCGCATATTTCCAGAGCATGGGGGAGAAAAAGTTATCATGAAAATACTGATTCTTGGAGTAAACGGATTTATCGGGCATCACCTGACGAAGCGTATTCTCACTTCGACCAGCTGGGAAGTATATGGGATGGATTTAAGTGACGATCGTCTGGGGGAGTCTCTCACGAATAGCCGCTTTCATTTTATCGAGGGGGACATCGCTATCAACCGGGAGTGGATTGAGTATCACATCAAGAAGTGTGATGTAGTAATGCCCCTTGTGGCAATAGCGACCCCTAAATTGTACGTGGAAGACCCAATTGCCGTATATGAACTGGATTTCGAGATGAATCTCAACATCATAAAACAGTGTATAAAGTATCGAAAAAGGGTCGTGTTTCCTTCCACTTCTGAAGTCTACGGTGCCTGCCCGGATGCGGAGTTTGATGAGGATAAGAGTTTTTTATGTGTAGGGCCCATAAAAAAGGAAAGATGGATTTACTCCTGCTGCAAGCAGCTTTTAGACCGGGTAATATACGCTTACGGTACCCGGGGTTACTTGGAATTCACCTTGTTTCGCCCTTTCAACTGGATAGGGCCGCGTCTCGACTCTCTGAACACGGCCAAAGAGGGGAGTTCCCGCGTGGTAACCCAGTTTATTGCTGATTTGATGTTAAAAAGGCCTATTTCCCTCGTGGACGGAGGCACCCAGCGAAGATGCTTTACTTACGTGGATGACGGTATTGAGGCTTTAATGAGAATTCTGGAGAATAGGGACGGCAAATGCCGGAATGAAATTATAAATATCGGCAATCCCTTCAATGAATGCTCCATCAAGGAACTGGCAGAGATAATGCGGCGTATCTTCATGGAACACCCCCGCCACAGAAATGATGGATCTTATGCGGAAATCGTAGAAGTACCGGCACAGAGGTATTACGGGGAAGGCTATCAAGATATATATACTAGGAAGCCTTCAATCGAGAAAGCCCGACGCCTTTTGAACTGGGAGCCTTTAGTAGGGTTAGAAGAGGCCCTGAAGCGAACTATCTATGCCTTTCTCGATGAAAATGAATGAGCTACCAGGACTTGGTTTTAGGGCTTAAGATAGATGTTGACACATTTCGAGGGATGAAAGAAGGCGTCCCTCGCCTCATGGAGATCTTGGCGCGCCTAGAGATAAAAGGCAGTTTTTTCCTGAGCATGGGGCCGGATGCTTCGGGGCTCGCCATTTTTCAATTAATAAAAAATCCCCGCTTCTGGAAAAAGATGCTTCGCTCCCGGGCTACTGAGCTTTACGGCTGGAAGACGGCCCTTTACGGAACTCTTATCCCCTCTCCCCTCATCGCCCTTTCCTTTCCTGAGCAGGTAAGAAGTCTGATCGCGGAAGGGCATGAGGTGGCCCTACATGCCTGGGACCATAGAAGGTGGCAGGATACGCTCCCCCGCAGAGATGAGGGGTGGATTAGAACTTGGTTCGAAAAGGGGATAGGGGCTTTTAAATCTCTCACGGGCAGACCCCCAAGAGCTTTCGGCGCCCCTGGATGGGTGATGGATGAGCGGGCGCTGGCAGTGGTATGTACTCTTATGCCGGTGGATTATCTGAGCTGTACCCGCGCTCAAGAACCTTTCCTATATCGGGACTTTGGGGTGCTAGAATTGCCATCCGATTTGCCCTGTATTGAGGAAGTGGGAAGCGAAGGGGTGAGAGAAAAGCTAAGGGAGATGCACGAGAAGGGGGGAGTTCATATTTTGCCCGTTCACGCGGAAGTAGAGGGAGGGGTCTGGTCAACCCAGTTTGAGGCATTATTGAAAGAGGTTTTGTCTTTACAGGGTAAAATAACGACCCTCGAGGAAATAGCTAATTTAATTGACAAAAAATCCCTTCCCATAAGAATCCCGATTCTTTCCGTTATACCAGGTCGGGCAAGTCCTTGCCTGGTGTGAAAAGAATTAAGTTGTAAAAGAAGAGAAAAAATAATATGGGTGACAGGCTGTATTCTGTGGCTTTCCAATTTAAGATTTTAACAGGAGGTATATGAAATGGAGGAAAGAATTTGGCACAAGTTTTACGATTATAACGTTCCCCTTGAGGTACGCTTTCCACGCATGCCCATATCGAATCTATTGCACGTTTCGGCGGCTATGTTTCCCCATAAGGCATGCACGAACTTCTATGGTTCCGAATTAACGTTCCGTCAGGTCCGTTCTCAGGTCCTCAGGATGGCAAATGCCCTCCTTCAGATGGGGGTAAAGAAAGGGGATAGGGTAGGCCTAGCCCTGCCTAACTGCCCACAGTATGTGATTGCCTACTATGCGACCATGTCCGTAGGGGCCATTGTAGTGAACATGAACCCTATATATACGGCAAACGAGCTTAAGTTCATGATGCAAAATAGCGGTCTGGAGACCCTCTTTACGTTTGACATGGTGTTGAACACCATGCGGCCGCTGGCCAAAGAGCTCGGGCTCAAGCGGGTTATAGTGACCAAGATTACGGATTACATAAACGGATTCGGTGTGAGCGATGCAAAAAGTTTAGATTTGGAAGAAGGCTGGTATCACTTTTCGGAAATCATCGAAAAGACGACCGATGAGAGGTTGCCTCGCGTCAGCATTTCCGCCGATGACCCTGCTCTCATACAGTATACTGGGGGGACGACAGGGTTACCTAAGGGTGCTGTTCTTACCCACCAGAACCTGATAGCGGGGGCCATGATTGGCGATTTCTGGGGGAGCGCCATCGGTGTCTTCCACGATAGAGCGAGGAGAAACATTTTGGGCGTCATCCCCTACTTCCACATCTATGCAAATACGTACGCCATGAATATTGCCATGCTCTCAGGGGCCACGCAGTTCCTTATCCCGCGTTTTGATCTGGAAGAATTCATGAACACCCTGGCTGGCATAAATGATATTTTCTATTTCCCCACAGTTCCTACGATGATTACGGCCATGGTAAATCATCCAAAGGCAGAGGAGCTGAAGTTAGGAGAAAAGATTAAACTCCTCAGCTCCGGTGGGGCTCCCATGCCGGTGGAACTCATTCAGAAAGTTAAAGACGTAGGTCTCTTCTTCACGGAAGGCTGGGGCATGAGTGAGACATCTTCCGTCGGCATCAGCAACCCAATTCTGGCTAATAAAGTAGGGGCTATTGGTGTACCTGTGATCGGTACCGATGTCAAACTCGTGGATATCGAGGAAGGCAAAACAGAGGTAAAGCAGGGTGAACCGGGAGAAATAATTATCAAAGGCCCCACGGTTATGAAAGAGTACTGGAATAATCCCGAGGAAACGGCGAATCAGCTGAAAGATGGCTGGCTATATACAGGTGACATCGGACAGATGGATGAAGATGGGTACATCTATATCGTGGACCGGAAGAAAGACATGATTATCGCCGGTGGCTTCAATATCTACCCGCGCGAGGTGGATGAGGTCCTCTATCAGCATCCCAAAGTGGCGGAGGGAGTCACGGTGGGTATTCCCGATCCTTACCGGGGTGAGACGGTAAAAGCATACATCGTCCTGAAACCGGGCGAGACGGCCACGGAGCAGGAGATAATAGATTTCTGCAAGACCAAGCTTGCCCCCTATAAGGTGCCGAAGATTGTAGAGTTCCGCGAAGCACTTCCGAAATCCGCCGTGGGTAAGATCTTAAGGAAAATACTAAGGGACGAAGAAATCGCTAAGACAAAGAAGTAAGGGCCAAAAGGCAGGAAAGCCCCATCACTTAAAAGTGATGGGGCTTTTTTTTAACCAACGAGATTCTTCAGGGCTTCTACAACGGGATTGGTAAAGAGGGCAACGAGGACTGTGTAGAGGGCGAAGACGCCAACCGCTTCATTGGTGTAAATCTTCTCATACTTGTTCTTAAGGGAGATGATAATGAGCCCTCCCACAATGAGGCAACCCAGCTGGAAGTACGGAAAAGCTGCCGCCCCGGCGACCGCATATTCCGCAAAGCTGAAGGTAGCTGTAAGAAGAATCACACATGCCGTTACAACTATGGTTCCTAATGTCTTTCTCATGGTTCTCACTCCTCCCATTTTTTTCTCTTTGCCCTTTATTATAGAGAAAACTGTGCCAGAAAAGCGCCAAAAGGCGGAAATCTTGTAATATGTTGATATTGCTGGGAATATGAACCGGTTAGGTGTTTAAATAGGATTCGTGGCAGGGATGCAGTTTAACGAAATGTTAAATGGGGAAGAAAAAAATGATTAATCCTTGACAGACGCGAACAATTATTCGATATGGGCACACCGAGGGCGGGTAGACGCTCGTTCTTTAATCAAAAGAGATAGAGGAGGAGTTTATGAGACTTAAGGACAAAGTCGCGGTGGTGACCGGATCAGGTCGGGGAATCGGGGAAGGTATTGCGCTGCGTTTTGCAGAAGAAGGGGCCAAGGTCGTAATAAACGATGTGGATGAGGCCAATGCTAATGCCGTGGTTCAAAAAATTAAAGACCTGGGGAGTGATGCGGTAGCGGTAATAGGTAGCGTGGCATCCAGGGAAGTCGTACAGAAGATGGTGGATACGGCTATTAACACCTTTGGTACCATTGATATCATGGTAAACAACGCCGGAATAACCCGGGATGTAATTCTCCACAAGATGACGGATGAGCAGTGGAATGAAGTCATTGCGGTAAACTTGACCGGTGTGTTTTATGGAATCCAGATTGCAGGGCGAGTCATGAGAGAAAAGGGTTATGGCAAGATTATCAACATCTCTTCCACAAGCGCCCTGGGGAATGCGGGGCAGCTCAATTACTCTGCCTCCAAAGCGGGAGTCATCGGCATGACGAAAACGGCCGCCAAAGAACTGGGGCCCAAAGGGGTTAATGTGAACGCCATCGCCCCCGGCATGATCTGGACGGACATGATGAAGAATATGCCCCCCGCAGCTATTCAGCAGATAGATATGATGTTGCCTTACCTGGTACCCTTGAATCGAAAGGGGACGCCGAGAGATGTAGCAAATCTTGCTCTCTTTCTCGCCTCCGACGAAAGCTCTTTCATCACGGGACAGGTCATCTTCTGCGACGGCGGCATGAAGATGTAGAGTCAGAGACAGGGGTGGTGGAGTTTCCCATCGCCCCTGTAAAAAAGCTTGAGAGATGGGAGAAAATATAACCATCGAGGACCTCCAAGAAATCGCCGAACGCATCGGGATCGAAGTACGCCACGAGCCCATTAAGGTGGAAGGGACGCTCCTTGTGGGAGGGTACTGTGTTGTAAGGGGTAAGCCCACGGTGATCGTGAACAAGAAAGCTCCCCGGGTAGAGAAAGTGAGGGTGCTTGTCGAAGCCCTTAAACGCCACGATTTATCGAATGTTTATCTCAAACCGGCGGTGAGAAAACTCCTGGAATGTAATGGAGAAGAAGGGCATTGACAGGTTGATGAGTAAAGAGTAAATTTAACAAAAGATCTTTCAAAATTGGGGGCGTCACGGTTTCGACGGGGATAGTTGAAGCTCGTCGCCGCGTACCGAGGTTCCTACCGACCTCGTAAAAAGGTAGGAAAAAAGTAATCGCCAACGATTACGAATACGCCCTAGCCGCATAAGACGGCTGGCGTCCTCCCGATTTTGCCTGTCGAATCGGGTAAGGGCGTGATAAAGGCAGGCTGGCCGAACCTCCTTGCCCGGAGGAGGTCAGGTGAAATTCCTACGGGCTGGCAATCTGAACCCCCGCCTTCGGGGAGGCAGGTTGCGAGATTTAAACGAAGGCTACGTACGTAGACGCGAGAGTGGAATATTCTCGGACGCGGGTTCGACTCCCGCCGCCTCCACCAATCTAAACCCCCTCTTAAATCAAGGAATGCCCATGGGAAAAGTAAAAATCGGCCGTTACATGTCTTTAAAGTGTCCTTCAGAAGCGGCTTTGCGAGGGCATGTAAATATGGATTTGGTCTTGGAAGGGGTAGACGTCGACTAACAGCGCAGGAACTCGACCGATGAATTTCCCCTTGACAACATGGGGATATATGGCAAACGATGATTCAAAAAATTATTAAACCTTGATGGCGGGGAGATGACAGAAGGGGAGTTCATATCTTTCTATTCTGTAGTCCAATTTATCGTAACAGCCCTCGCCCTGAGTGTGGCCATTGTGGCTTGGAGGAGGAAGCAAGCCCCAGGTGCAAAACCTCTTGCTGTTATGGCGATTGGGCAGGCTTTCTGGTCTTTATGTTACGGCCTTCAATTGTCTTCCGCGGTGAGGCCGGAGCCATTGTTCTGGTTTAAACTCATGTTTGTGGGGGTGGTAATCGTACCTGCCTCCTTTTTTGTATTTTCCCTCGAATATTCAGGACGTGGTCACCTGGTAAATCGGAGACTTATCTCGCTACTTTTGATAGAGCCGGTTTTGCTAAACCTTTCCATCTGGACAGACCCCTTGCATCGTCTCTTTTCCGGGCCACCGGGCCAAAAGATTGCTGTTGGTGGGGTAGCCTTTTGGTTGCACAGCGCCTATTCTTACTCCCTTCTCATTGCCGCAGGCGTGATTTTATTTATATACTGGCGCACCTGCTCTCCTGCATACCGTACCCAGGCCTTCATCATTTTTTTGGGGCTTCCCATTGCCGCTTCGGCCAATGTTATTACCATTTTTCGCCTGACCCCCTGGCCTGCAATTGATTTTTCTCCCTTGGGTACCCTGGCGAGTTCTTTTACTCTTTCTTATGCCCTCTTTCGCTATCGGTTGTTTGACTTAATACCCTTCGCCCGGGAAGTGGTGATGGAAAAGATGCAAGATGGAGTACTCATCTGCGACAAAGATAAGCGCATAGTAGATTTAAACGAAGCGGCAGGGAAGCTATTGGGACTGAAAGCGACCCAGACCGTTGGTAAATTACTGGAAGACGTACTGATGCCCTGGGGAAAGCAGGCCCCGGAGGTGGAAAAGGTTGATAGAACCCAGGGGGAGAAAAAAATTCTCATTGACCCGGCCGGCGTTTCTTATCTTGACCTCAGAATTGACCCGCTTATGGACACTAAGGGGAGAAACCAAGGATACGTGGCCGTGATGAGGGATATTACGGAATTAAAGGAAAAGGAAGAGCAGTTAAAGAGAAATCTCGAAGAAATTCAATTCCTACAGGAACGACTGAAAGAAGAGGCCATACGCGATCCCCTTACCAACCTGTACAACCGGCGCCTTCTTGAAGAGACCCTGAGAAGAGAGTTGGCGCGCGCCGAAAGAGGGGCGGGATGCTTGAGCATTGCCATGATTGACCTAGACCACTTCAAAGATGTGAACGATAAATACGGTCATCAGTTGGGAGATGAGGTCTTGAAAACACTGGCCGACTTAATTACTTCCCAGATTAGGGCAGGGGATATCGCCTGTCGTTATGGGGGAGAAGAATTCATTGTTATCTTGCCCGATGCCCCTCTCCAGAGTGCCTTAGAGCGCGTAGAAGGGTGGCGTAAGATGTTTGCTGAGATAGAGTTTACCACCCCTTCAGGCCCCATAAATCTCACCTTTTCTGCCGGGGTGGCCTCTTATCCAGAGCATGGAATTACGGACAAAGAGCTGATCTCGGCCGCCGATATGGCCATGTACGCGGCCAAATTAGCGGGGCGCAATCAGGTTGTTGAGGCAAAAAAAGTTCCCACCTGATTATCTCATCCTTCTTAAGAGCTACTTGAGACCCTTGATATGACCCTCTTCATCCATATCCATGTCTAAGGCTGCCGGATGGGGAGGAAGGCCGGGCATGCGCAGGATGTCTCCTGTTATGGGGATGAGAAATCCCGCTCCTGACGCAACTTTTATCTCCCTCACGGTAACGATAAAATCCCTTGGTAGCCCCAGCAGTTCAGGATTGTCTGAGAGAGATTGCTGGGTCTTTGCGATGCAGACGGGCAGCTTTTCCCAGCCGCACTTTTTTATAAGGGCTAAGTCTCTTTTGGCCTGCCTCTGATAATCGATGGAAGAAGCCCCATAGATGCGGCTGGCGATGGTAAATATCTTGTCCTGGACCGGTAAATGCCAGTCGTATAGCCTTTTAGCCTCTGCTAGAGGGTTATTTCTCAGGTGGTGGAGGACCTGTTCTGCTAATTGCCTTCCCCCCTTTCCTCCGTGGCGGTAGCAGTCGCAGACAGAGATAGTCATGCCTTCGCCCTCGGCGGCGTCGGTAACTGCTTTAATCTCTTCTTCTGAATCGGAGGGGAAACGGTTTAAGGCAACAATACAGGGTACTTTAAAAAGGCCGATGTTTTCGTAATGTTTTCTTAAGTTGGACATCCCTCTTATGGCCATATGGGGAGAGGGAACGGCGAGTTCTTCAAGGGTCATACCGGCGTGATATTTCAAGGCCCGTACGGTTGCCACCAGAATGCACAGATGAGGTGAAAACTCCCCGTAAGGAGCCACAATATCGAAGAACTTTTCCGCCCCCAAATCAAACCCGAAGCCCGCTTCCGTAATGACGTAATCGGCGAGTCTTAAGGCCAGGTCTGTGGCTATTATGCTATTTGTACCCTGGGCGATATTGGCAAAGGGGCCGCCGTGGACGAGGGCGGGAACACCTTCTGTCGTTTGCACCAAATTGGGGAGTAAGGCGTATTTAAGAAGAGCGGTAATGGCACCTTCAAGCTTCAAGTCATGAACATAAACGGGCTCGTCTTCGTAAGAAAATCCTATCAGGATCCGGCCGATTCTCTCTTTCAGTTCCCCATAGGAACGGGAAAGACAGAGGATTGCCATGATCTCACTGGAGGGAACTATATCGAACCCCGTTTCCCGGGGGATGCCGTTTACTGTTCCCCCCAGCCCGATTACGATGTGTCTAAGGGCGCGGTCGTTTATATCGAGGACGCGTCGCCATGTTATTTTTCGCGGATCAATTCTAAGGTTGCTGTTGTGGTAAATGGCATTGTCGATGAGAGCGGCGAGGAGATTATGGGCGTTTTCTACGGCCGAGAAATCCCCCGTAAAGTGGAGATTTATATCTTCCGCTGGGAAGAGGGAAGATAAGCCGCCGCCCGTGGCGCCGCCCTTACGGCCGAAGACAGGTCCCAGGGAAGGCTCTCTAAGAGTTACCATTACCCTTCTTCCACATTGGGCCAGGGCCTGGGCAAGGCCAATGGAGACGGTGGTTTTCCCCTCCCCAGCAGGGGTAGGCGTCATAGCGGAGACGAGGATGAGGCGGGCAGAGGGGTTTCGCGGGAATCGTTTTAACACGGAGAGCTTAATCTTAGCCTTGTAATTCCCGAATAACTCCAGGTCTTCTTTTGTTAAGTCAACTATCCGTGCGATTTCCTCGACAGGCTTCATATTAGAACGTTATGGCCTCGAAGCGGATATCTATGTTGAACTCACTCTCCAAAAGTTCCAGCTCCCTCTTTAAGTCCCCTACCTTTACACCGGCAGGGAGAGAGAAACTGCACGTCATTTGAAAGACCGCGGCCCCCGTAAGGAAATTATGGTCCACATTGGTGGAGATATCGTCGATATTGATGCCCTTGTTCTGAAGAACTCGGCATAGCTGGTGGATGATGCCTGGGCGATCGAGGCAGGTGGCGTTCAAGCGATAGGGGATGCTTACCTTCATTTCCCGATGACTGGGCGCTTTGGTTTTTCTTATGTGGATTTCAAGCCCCGTTCTATCGCGCAAATCATCGAGGTCTTCCATGAGCCGGTCTATGTCTTCCGTGTTGCCAGACGTCAGGATTATCATACCGAACTCATTTCCCAGCACACAGCCGCGAAAACGTTCGATGTTTATCCCCCGAGCGGTGAAGAACTCGGCAATTTCCCTGGCAAGACCTGGTCTGTCTTCGCCCATCGCGGAAAAAACGACGAAAGATCTCATACCCCCCTCCATACTTTTTCCTTTGCCCTAACACGGGCTTCTATTAAATGCCAACCCTTTGTTCATTCTTTGGGATGGGTGTACATCTTTTCGATCAAATTCCGGTATTTTTCTAAAACTACGCGCCTTTTAACCTTCATGGTATGGGTGAGCTCACCCGAACTAACCTCGAAAGGCTGGGGAAGAAGGGTGAAATACTTTATTTGCTCATACCTGGGGAGACTTCTATTTACCACTTCCACCTCGTTGGAAAGGAGGGCTTTTATTTCGGGATGAGAGATGAGGTCCTCATGAGACCCATAAGGGATGCCTTTATCCCGGGCAAAACTCTTCAAGCTATCAAAATCTGGCACTATGAGGGCGGTTAGATATTTCCTGCCGTCTCCTATAAGGCATGCCTGATCGATGTAGGGCCGGGAGAGGAGGGCGATCTCAATAGGATGGGGTGCGATATTCTTCCCTCCCGAGGTGACGAAGATTTCCTTTTTCCTGTCCGTTATTTTTAAGAATCCCTCCCCATCGAATTCACCTATATCGCCGGTTTTGAAGAAGCCATCGGCGGTGAATGCTTCCCTGGTTTCTTCCGGCCGGTTCCAGTAACCTTTAAATACCTGGGGGCCACGTACGAGGATCTCTCCGTCGGGCGCAATTTTCTCTTCTGTCTCCGCGACCGGTCGTCCTACGAAACCGGGTTTTACCCTTAAATTATGGGCTATCGTGTAGTAACAGAAGAGCAACTTTAAGCCCGAGATGGGGTTGCGATAGGGAGACTTGCCTTCGGCTTGTTTCTTTACCATGAGGTCGATAAGTAACCTGAGGGACTCCTCGTAGAGTCTTTTCTTCCACCCTCCTGTTGGTTTTTTCATGATGATTTCCGGAGAGTTGAAGTTTATAACCGGGCTCGTTTCGGTGAGCCCGTAACCCTCACTTAGCTGAATGCCCAGGGTTCTGAAAAAGGTAGCAATCTCCGGAGAGAGCTTTCCCCCTCCCGAGATGGCGTAAACAAGGCGGTCAAGACCCATCCGCTTTTTCATCTTCTCAAATACGAGGAGATTGGCAAGGGAGAAGAAAAAGAGTTCATGTGGAAAAAGGAGGCGGCCAGTAGACAAGCTTTCCACGTATTTTTCTCCCTGCCTCGTGGCCCAACGGAAAAGATGGCGGTAAATAGGTTTCGTTCGGCGGAGGGTGGTCTCTGTTATTTCGTATATTTTTTCAAAAAACCGTGGGATGGTAGCTAACAGGTGTGGCCTTACTTCTCTTAAGTCTCTTGCCATAGTATGGTAGCTCTCGGCGAAGACCAATTCTCCCCCTAGGTAAAGTCCCGCCACATGGTAATCACAGGTCCGTCCGTAAACGTGGCATAAGGGCAGATGTACGAGGGATTTTAAGTGCAGGTCAAGTTCCCTTGTCCTTTGGATGAGTTCGGAGTTCGTGCACTGGTATACGTTGGTTACGAAGTTGCGCTGAGTGAGTATGGCCCCCTTAGGCGTCCCCGTGGTTCCGGAAGTGTACACGATAGAAATTATATCATCGGGCGAGATGGCTCTCAAACTCTCTTCCACCTTCTCCCGTGGTATTTTTTCGCCCTCCGTGAAGATCCCATTAAAGTCGTGTATTCTTCCCAGTTTTTCCCCTCGCCATTCTTCCATCGTGATAACCTTGAAATTCCCTTTCCCGGCAGCGACTTTAAGGGACATTTCTGCCTTATCCTGGGTGGAAACAATAATTACCCGCGCATCGCAATCATTTAGCAGAAAAGAAAGTTCCTCTTCCGTGAGGGAGGGATACAGGGGGACGCTTATGAGGCCGCAGGCCTGGATGGCAAGGTCGGCAATTATCCATCGGGGCCGGCTTTCGGAGAATATTACAACGCGTTCTCCCTTCTTCAGCCCTAAGGTGAAAAGACCGCGGGCAAGAGAGATAACCTCTTCTAAAACCTCTGCCCAGGTGCGGGAATGGAAATGTTCCGACGGGTTACCCTGTCGGTCAAAGCGTGCTGTAAGAAAAGGGTATTGATTACCGTATCGGAGGGCCTGGCGGTAAAAGAGCCCAATGATGGTATTTTCCCTAGGTAAAGTCATGTCAAACCTTTTAAAGCATAAAAAGGGGGGATTAACCCCCACGGACACTTATAACTTATTTTTAAAAATTTTCCAATTTTCGGAAATTGACATTCCCGGGCTTTAGGGATACAGCGTTCAAGACTGCAATTATATCAGCTAGGGGAGAATTCATGAACGGAGAGAAAGTCCACACGCGCAATATCGAAATTACGACTTATCCTTTTGACGAGGAAAGGGTAATAGTGGAGGGATGTTTGAAAGATGAACGCTATCAGGAGACATACGTGCCTACGGGAGAAAAATTTCCCCCCGGGGTCATCCACCATCTGAGAGTAAAGTTATGGATAAACGTAACCAATATGCAGATTCAAGAGGTGAAAGTAGAACTCTTACACGTACCGCGGGAGTTCTGCCGCGAGGCCTCATCCTGCCTTGACCAGATTAAGGGACTTTATGTGACCAGAGGATTTACGCGCCGGGTAAAGGAGCTGGCGGGGGGAGTTAAGGGGTGTGCCCATCTTGTGGAACTCCTTCTGGCTATGGCACCCGCCATTTTTCAAGGAGTTGCGGCCATGCGCGCGAGAAAACCCTCTATCTACAATGCTAAAACCCTACAGTTAGTTTACGACCGCCTCGTGAACACATGCCATGTCTGGCGTCAGGATGGGCCCCTTGTAAAGGCTCTGAAGGAGAGATTTTCCATTAAATAGTACTTCAGGATGGACTAACTTCTGACACGGTCCTTCTTGCCGGTTTTACCTTTCGCGCACTCGAGGTGTTTAAAAGCGACTTTAACCATCATGCGTTCAAGCCTGCTTCCTCCGGGAGAAAATAAAGGTGTAACCAAGAGGAAATGGACTATGAAGGCTCCATATATGAAGTTGGCAACGGGAATACCGTCCGGAAGAAAACCACCGTTTCGTGATAATTTTGTTGTATGCCGCAAAATCTCTTGACACAAGGCCTTTTTTTGAATGATTATGCCCGCGAACCTCTAAAGAAAAGCTTATCGGCGAGGTGTAGAGTCGTGAAAAAGGCAATTCATTTCCTTTTATTGGTGGCTTTAAGTTCCCTTCACCCCTCTTTCCTTTATTCGGCCGAGTATGGCCTTGGTGAGCTTTTGCGTACTGCCCTGGTGAAGGCGGAAAGAATTCAGATAGTTGAAAAAAACAGGGAGATAGCTGAGGAAGGGAAAAATAAGCGAAGGGCCGGCCTACTCCCCCGGCTTACCTCATACGGCGCCGTTACCTGGTTCAGCGAGATGAAGAAAACACCGGATACCACCATACTCCCGGGTTTAGTTTTACCGGGGACCATCTATCAACCAGATTACATGGGGCAGTGGGGCATCCGGGTTGATCAGTCTCTCAATCTCTATGGAAAGGAAATAAGGGACTATGCCATTTCCCGTGACAACTTAGAGAGGCAGGAAGCGGATATCAGGGGCCAGAAGGAAGAGTATCTCACTAGCGTAGCCATGGCCTACTATGATGCCTTGAGGGCAACCAAGAATTTGGAAATAGCGGAGGCAGCGGTAAAGAGGCTTAAGCTCCATAGGGATTCCGCCGAAAAGAGGCTCAAGATAGGAGAAGTGACGAGAACCGTTCTCCTCAGGGCTGAGGGAGAGCTGTCCGGTGCCCTGTCTGACCGTGTCAAGGCTATAAACGCCCTTGAGATTGCAAAAACCTACCTCGCAAACCTTGCCGGCGTAGAAGGAGATTTACGTTTGCGCGAGGAGATGGGAGAGGAGAACTCTATCCCCGGGATGGAAGAATGTATAAGGCGGGCCTTAGAAAATAGGCCGGAGGTTATAGCCGCCCGGTGGGAGCTAAAGATGGCAAGGGAGCAGGTTCAAAGTGCAAGAAGTAATCACTGGCCCAGCGTGGTGTTAAGCGGTGTGTACGGTCGTTATGACCAGTGTCCCGGTCAGGCTACGACCAATCGGGAGTCCATTTACGGCCAGTTGAGCTTGAATTTTCCCCTCTTTGAAGGAGGCCTGAGATCGGCAGAAGTGAGAGAGGCTATTATCAAGGAAAAACAGGCCCTCCTCCGCTACGAGGAAGTTAAAAAAGCAGTGAAGGTGGAGGTAGAAGCAGCTTATTGGGATTTCATAAGTAGCAGGGAGGTAATAAAAGCCCTCCAGGACCAGCTGAAATTTGCCCGGGACAACTTTCAGGCGGTCAGTCGCCAGTTTGATTATGGCCTCGCCAATAGCATAGATGTTATGGATGCCCACACCCTTCTCGTGAGCGCAGAAAGGCAACTTGCCAGTGCCGTGTATGCTAAGCAGGCGAGCCTGATGAGGCTCAAAAGGGCTATGGGTGCTTTTCTTACAGATGTGATGGGAATAAATCGAGAGAGTAAAAAAGGGGGGGATACAAGAGGGTGAAGGGAAAAAATCTAGCTTTGATGACTTTGGTCCTTCTTATGCCCGTCCTCGTATTGGGGGGATGTGTCAAAAAAGAGGAGAAGAAGCGGGTAGAGAAGGTAGTTAATGTGCGCACTGTGACCGTGGAGGCTAAACCCTTGAGGCCTTATGTGGAAACGGTGGGTACCCTAAAACCTTACGATGAAGTTTTGCTAAGCGCTGAAATCGAAGGGATAGTGGAAAAAATAAGCGTGATAGAAGGCTCCCGTGTAAGGAGAGGAGAACTCCTGGTAAAGATCAAGGACACCGATTATAAGCTGGCCCTACGGCAAGCCGAAGCCATTCTGCGTCAGGCTGAGGCGAATCTCCGCAATCTACAGGAAGAATTCAAAAGAAAAGAGGCCCTCTACAGAGAGGAGCTCGTTACGAAACAGCAATTTGACGATATCTCTGCACGACTGGAGGTTGCAAAAAGCGAGGTGGAAAAGGCGCATTCCAGCCGAGACCTTGCTTTAGAGAGGTTGAAGAAAACGGAGGTGTACTCTCCCGTCACGGGTGTGGTGAAGGAAAAAAGGGTAAGTACCGGAGATTATGTACGTGGTGGCCTACCCCTCTTGCAACTCGTGGTTAACGACCCCCTGCGTCTCAATTTTACCGTGGTGGAAAAAGACTGGCCCCTTTTGCGGGCAGGACAAGAGGTGAGCTTTCGGGTCGACAGTGCTCAACGTGCCTTTACGGGACGCATCCGGAATATCTATGCCAGTTTGGATGAAAAAACCCGTACCCTTCAGGTCGAGGCCCTCGTACCCAACAGAAATGAGGACTTAAAGCCGGGGCTCTTTGCCCGGGTTACGGTTTATACCGGCGCCCCCAAGCAAAAGGTGGTCATCCCTATCAATGCCCTTCTTTACGAAGGTACCCAGGTGCGGGTATTCACGGTAGCCCAGGGACGGGCGGTAGAGAAGAAGATAAAGACAGGTCAGAAGTACGGCGAGCTAATGGAAGTATTGGAAGGCCTGCAGGCGGGGGAGGAACTCGTGATAGTCGGGCAAAACAATCTCGCCCCGGGAGTTAAAGTTCATGTGGCTCGCTAAGACGTCCATCCGGCGCCCTGTTTTTGCGACGATGATTATCATGGCCCTCGTGGTCTTGGGGTTGGTAAGCTACCCGGAGCTGGGCGTCGATCTCTTTCCCCGGGTGGAATTACCCATTGTCAACATCATTACAACCCTGAAGGGTGCGAGCCCCGAGATAATGGATATAGACGTAACGGATAAGATTGAAGAGGCCGTCAACACCATAAATGGCGTAAAATCCATTACTTCCATTAGCTCTGAGGGGGTTTCCTCCATTACGGTAGAATTCGTTCTGGAAAGGGATATCGACCTGGCCGTACAGGACGTAAGGGAAAAGATATCGCTCATAAGAAACAAGCTGCCCACGGATATTGCAGAACCGATTATTCAAAAGGTAGACACAGATGCAACCCCGGTCATGTATCTCAGCCTTTCCGGCCAGCGGTCGGTGCGAGAGCTTTCCACTTATGCCGATGAAGTCTTGAAGGAACAGCTCCAGCGCATAAATGGGGTAGGGGCCTTGAGGCTTTTCGGGCTTCAGCTCAGGCAGGTCAGGATCTGGCTCGATGCAGATCGGATGAGGGCGTATAATGTCTCGGCGGGGGAAGTGGCCCAGGTTCTCGCTCGGGAAAACATGGAATTGCCCGGCGGTAGAATCGAAGAGACCGTAAAGGAATACGGCGTAAAGGTAAAAGGGGAACTACCTTCCGCCCAGGACTTCAATGACCTAATTGTTGCCTGGTGGCAAGGGGCACCGGTAAGAATCAGGGATATAGGCCGGGCGGAAGATGGGATGGAGGAGAGGCGCACCATTTCCCGTTTCAACGGCGTTCCGTCTGTTAACATAGGTATTCAGAAACAGTCGGGCACCAATACGGTAGAGGTGATAGACCGGGTAAAGAAAGAGCTGGTAAAGATCCGCCAGCAGCTCCCCCCTGGCATGGATCTAAATATAGCCTTCGATCAATCCATCTTCATAAAGCGCTCTATCCGGGAAGTCCAGTACCACCTTATTCTCGGAGGGATACTTGCCGTTATTGCCATTCTTCTTTTCCTCAAGAATTTAAGGGTTACCTTAATCAGTGCTATTGCCCTGCCTGTTTCCGTCATATCTACCTTTACCCTCATGCGGGCCTTTGACTTTACCTTCAACAATATGACCATGCTGGGCCTTACCCTTTCGGTTGGCATCCTCATTGACGATGCCATCATTGTAATTGAAAACATATACCGCCATATTGAGGCGGGGAAAGAGCCGAAAGAAGCGGCGGATTTTGCCACCTCGGAGATAGGACTCGCTGTGATGGCAACTACCCTGGCCATTGTCGTTATCTTTCTCCCCGTCGCTTTTATGCGGGGTATCATTGGACGTTTCTTCATGTCCTTTGCCCTTACGGTTGTATTTGCTGTTCTTGTTTCTCTCCTCGTTTCCTTTACCCTTACCCCAATGCTCGCCTCTATTTTTCTCAAAAGGCGGGAAGGGGAAAGAAGGGGGCTGCCCATTTTGAGCCGCCTGGGGGACTGGTTTGAAAATAACTATTACCGTCTCGAGGGTATCTATCGAAGACTTCTTGACTATGTACTCAATCACCGGGGGAAGGTTCTTCTGGCGGCCCTTGTAACTTTTGTCCTAAGCCTTTTCATAACTAAATTCATGGGGAAGGAATTTGTCCCCCCTGAAGATCAGGGGAGGTTTCTCGTACGCCTGGAAGCACCTATTGATTACTCGGTGGAAAAAGTAAACGAGCTCTTCTCGCAGGCAGAGAAGATTATCCGTTCCCTTCCGGAAGTGCAATCTGTGAACTATCTCCAGGGATTGGGCCCCGGGGGTTCCGGCCAGGTCAACAAAGGGGTCATTATGGTGAATCTCACCGAAAAGAAAAATCGCGAGAGGAGCCAGGAAGATATCAAGGCATACCTAAGGCGTCAGTTACGGCAGATTCCGGGTCTCAAGGCCATGGCGGAAGATGTAGCCTTTATTTCGGGAATGGGAAGGAATGTCCCCATCCAGTTCACCATTCGCGGAACGGATATAAACCAGCTTGCGTATTACACGAAACAGTTTGTGTCGGAGCTGTCCCAGATACCGGGCATTGTAGATATAGATACTTCTTTAGAGGCGGGGAAGCCGGAGCTCAAGGTCTTTATCGATCGCGAAAAGGCAGCAGCTCTGGGGGTCAGTGTGGCTTCTATCACGGAGGCGATTAATCTCCTCGTAAGCGGGGAGGTGGATATTACCAAGTACAAGGATGAAGGGAGGGGAAGGAGGTACGATCTGCGGGTTAGGCTTTTTGCGCAGGACCGCCGGGACTTTTCTGACCTGGGACGCATTTGCGTACGGGCGAGGGACGGCAGACTTGTCGAACTTGCCAATCTAATCACCATCCAGGAAGGGGGGGCTCCGAGTACCATCTGGCGGGTGGACCGTCAAAGGGCCCACATTATATATGCCGGATTGGAAAAAAAGCCTCTGGGACAGGCAAAAGAAGAGATAGACAATCTGGCAGCGAGGCTTCTACCCCCTGATTTCACCACCCTTCACAAGGGGTACGCGGATACCATGCAGGAATCCTTTTATTACCTCATTTTTGCCCTGTTTCTGGGTATTGTCCTGGCCTATATGGTGCTGGCCGCTCAGTTTGAGAGTTTTCTTCACCCCATCACCATCCTTCTTTCCATGCCTTTAGCCCTTGTTGGTGCATTCGGCGCCCTTTTGCTCACTGGGAAGACGATCAATATCTTTAGCATGATTGGCCTTATCCTGCTCATGGGACTGGTGAAAAAAAATGCCATCCTGCTTGTGGACTATACGAATACCTTACGCGGGCGGGGTCTTTCTCGCCGGGAGGCCATCAAGGAGGCCGGGCCAGTACGGCTTCGCCCCATTCTCATGACCACCTTTGCCATGGTGTTCGGCATGGTGCCGGTGGCCTTCGGGGTAGGGGAAGGTGCGGAAACGAGATCCCCTATGGGTGTAGCCGTGATTGGGGGGTTACTCACCTCGCTTTTCTTGACCCTCCTTGTGGTGCCTGCCGCCTATGATTTATTCGACGAGTGGCTCGATAAAATGAGGAGAAGGAAAGATGGCCCGTGAAAGAATCACGAGAAGACAGAAAGATATTGCCCGAGTGCAGCGAGAGGAAAGGGGAAGGATCCGTGATAGGTGGAGGTCCCTCACACGACGCCCTGCGCCTCCCTTACCGCCAAACCCTCTCTTTTCCCGACGGCAGGTCCGTGAACTCAAGGAACGAGGCATAAGCCTTGCGGAGGCATACCGGCAGTATGAGATGCTTAAGAGAGGAGCTTATTATGTAAAGCTGGTGAGGCCCTGCCGGGTAGGAGACGGCATCCTGACTATACCCGAAAGGGAATACCACAACCTCCTTACACTACACGATGAGGCCATGGCGGCGGGGAGGATGATGAAATTTGTACCGGCCTCAGGGGCTGCGACGCGGATGTTCCAAGATTGGTATCGGGTCCTAGCCGGGGAGTTTAAAGACGAGGGGGTCTTCCTATCGGAGTTGGAGAAATACCCCTTTTACAGTCTATTGAAAGAAAGGATAACAGCACACGGCCTTGAGATAGGTAATCTCTCAGGAAGGCAAGTAGCGGAATTTATCCTTACTGAAAGGGGATTGAACTACGGTAATCTACCTAAGGCTTTGATTCCTTTTCACCGGTACCGAGAAGAGATCCGAACGGCCCTGGAGGAACATCTAATAGAGGCGGCGATGTATATAGTTGATATGAAGGGTGTATGCCGCCTCCATTTTACTACCCCGCCCCATCAATGGGACTTAATGGCCTCTTTCATTGACCAGATTAAGGGAATTTACGAGAAAAAATGCGGGGTTGTTTACGCCCTCACCCTTTCCCCCCAGAGCCCGGGGACGGATACAATTGCCCTCGGCGAAGATGGGCAGGTAGTGAAGGACAAGGTGGGGCAGATACTTTTTCGGCCGGGGGGTCACGGGGCCCTTTTGAAGAATTTACATGAGCTAAGAGGCGATCTCATTTTTATCAAAAACATCGATAATGTGGTGAGGGAAGAAAATCTGCCCGAGGTTGCTTTCTGGCACAAACTCATGGGGGGCTTTGTCGTGGAGAGGGAAAGGGAGATACATGGGCTCTTAAGAGAAATTAAATCGGGAAAAATAAAAAACGCCGAGGAGTACGTAACGGAGGTACTGGGGCTTAGGATACCCCGGGAAGAGGGAAAAAAGGCGGAATTTCTTTACACTTCTCTACACAGGCCCGTCAGGGTATGCGGGATGGTGAGAAATGAGGGAGAACCTGGCGGGGGGCCGTTCTGGGTGGAGACGAAGGAAGGAGAAATTTCTCTCCAAATTGTGGAAGAGGCCCAGGTGGATCTCTCTTCACCTAAGGAAATGAAAAAGTGGCGAGAGGCCACCCATTTCAATCCCGTTGACCTCGTCTGTAGCCTCCGGGACGAAAATGGTTTCAACTACCGCCTTTTCGATTTTGCCGATGAAAGCATGGCCCTGGTGACCTACAAATCGGAGCAAGGACGTACGATAAGGGTTGTGGAACATCCGGGATTATGGAATGGAGGTATGGCGAGGTGGATTACCTTTTTTATTGAAATACCGACCTCTATCTTTAATCCTGTCAAGACGTGTACGGACCTTTTGCGTCCCACCCATCAACCGAAGGAGACAAATGAGAAAAACCCTTCCTCCCAAACGGGCAATTTCCCATAGGCGGCTAAAGTAGATTTTGACCGCCGGTCTCTTATGGTCCCTTACCCTTTGCCGGCTTATCCTTCTCGGGGGGAAGAAGGTACTAAAGACAAATTTTGATTTTCCTCTCACCCCCGAAAGGAGGGAGAGGTAAAGGAGATAGCTCAGGCCCCTGATTCTCACATCACCCTCTATGAACCACACGTAGAGATGCTGAAGGGGGCTCAGAGTAAGAGGCTGAACTCTTTCCTTGACTGTGCAAGGTATGATGGGTCCTGCCCACTTTTCCAGGTGCAAGAAACTAAAGTAAAGAAAAGGTGAAAGGCCTGAATAATCGGCAAGGCTTAAGATTTTTCCCCAGTTCATGTTCCGTCCGGCACAGCGTATGAGGGCGTATAAATCGTAAATCAATATCAAACGGGCGTAAGAATGATTCACCCGTAGCCCGTGTTCTGCCAGGTGCAGGCACATGTGTTCCGGGGAAGGGATGAGGGCAGGGACCCCTTCAAGATTGATAGAGTGGGCCGTCTGCCAAAGGTCTTCAAGAGGGTAGGGAAAGAAAAAGGGAACGGAGGTGTTTATGACATGCCAGTGGAGATGAATAATGGGTCTCTCATCCTCGGTATGGTATTCCAGTGAGGCCAGGTAACCGGAGGGGTTATCTATCGCCTGGGAAACGGTACTGTCTATGGGGCGATACCCCAGGGAGGCAAGATATTTGTCGATGGCCGGCAAGTTTTCTTTTTTTATGAGTATATCTGCATCCGTCATCCGGCGGGTTGCAGGGTGAGGGTAATAATGGCTTATCAGGGCAAGGCCTTTGAGAAGAATGGAGGGAAAATGATGGGCATGGAAGCCTTTCAGCAGATTAGAAACATCTATGCGTATCCGGAAGTTTCGGGCGAGATTGAGGAGAAAAAAGTCTTCCAGGGATGCCTTTACCTCTTGCGGGATTGTGTCCAGAAGGCGCATCTTTTTTAGCTGATAATAAACGAGAGGGGCAATGTCTTCCTCGAGGAGTCGTGGCAGGAAATTTTCTTCCCCTTCGATAATGGGCAAGGAACGTGGATCTTCATCTCGAAAGAGAAGATGTGAAAGCCACTCGTTCATCATGGGGTAGTTTCTCTAACAAGGCGTGTGGGTGGAAAGAGGCCCTTTTTTTCAGCTTCTTCACAAAACCAGAAGGGAGCCCATAGATTGCCCATCCGGTAAACGTTTTGGGCTATGCAACCGCCCAGGCAGATACCTTTCAAGGCGCAGCGGCTGCATATACCCTCGAGGTGGTGGGGTAAGCCCCGGCGCAGATTATCCAGCACCTCATTGTCCGCCCATAGGCAGGCAAGGGCGTCCTGCCCTGCCCGACCGAAAACCATTTCCTCTACCGTTTCCCCAATGCCGCACAGGGCATATGACCCATCCGCAAGGACACCCAGGATTCCCAGAATTCCACAGGTCGAACATCCATCACCCTTTTCCCCAAAAAGGCGGCTTAACGGGCGGAAGGCCGGAGGGAGGTGGATATAAGCGTTAATATCTGACGAAGATGATACTTCGTCTACCTTTTCACTAAGGGAGAGGATTTCTTCCACAGAAATTCCGAGGCCACATTTATAAAGCTGTTCACCCCGGGCAATGGGTTGCAAACAGTTGATTTTAACGGAGGAAGCCCCGAGATTACGGGCTAAAGTGATGAGTTCTGGGATTTCTCCCAGATTCCACTTCATTACGGTACAGATAATCTGCGGCCGGATATTCTTGGAAACGAGAATTTCGATACCCTTTAAAGCGAGGGTAAAAGCACCTTCGATACCTCTTATAAGGTCGTTTGTTTCCTTTCTTGCCCCGTCGAGGCTTACGGAAACGGTAAGCTGAGGAAAATCCGCGAGTATCCAGGCTATTTCTTCCGTTAAGAGGGTACCGTTGGTCTCTACGGTGAGTTCCATACCCTTTTCTCTGAGGAAAAGTAGGAAGCGAGGAAACTCCGGATGGAGCAAGGGCTCGCCGCCTGTGAGCTTTACTCCCCGAAGGCCTAAGGGGATGGCTTCTTCGATGATACGGGAAAAGGTGTCAAAGGAGAGGTGAGAGGTAGGTTTGTTTGGTGTGGTGTATTTAGGGTCTATCCAGCAGTGGCGGCATCGGAGGTTGCATCCCTCTGTGAGGTAGAAGTAAAGGTAGTGCAGAGGAGGCGGTTCCTTCTCACTCATCTACCTTTACCCCGAAAGCGGGCAGGCGCCCGCCCCGCTGAAGAAATAGAAACAAACACCCCTCTGGGCTGGGGGTGTTTACCTGTCCCGACTGAGTGTAGGCAGTAGCAGGGCAGTTTCCCGTGCAAAAAAAGACGTAGGGACAATCCCGGCACATGGGAAAGGAAGTGAGCGGAATCTGGCTCCTCTCCCTTAATTCCTGAAGAATGGGGTGATCCTGCCAGATGGAGATGAGGGGGTCACGATTGATTCTCCCCAAAGCCAGGTGTCCCAGCTGCTGACAGGGGGTAAATACCCCGTCGGCCCTTACGGCAATGGCCTGGAAGGGACCATTGCAACCCGTGAGAAATCCCCCACCTTGAGGAGGGGGGCGGAGGCCTAAACGAGCTTGCTCCATCAACCTCCAGGCGTAAAGATCTGCCAAGGGACCCGCGGTTGCATTGATACGACCGGGGTAAATTTCGGTAAGCTCTAACAAAGTCTCTATCGCCTCGCTGTATTCCGTAGGGGTAAGCTGGGTGCTTGTCGCATGGTAGCGGCAAAGACCCATGTAGGAAGCAGCATTAGTGGAAAAGGAAGGAAGGGAAAGGTCTTCCAGAATGAAACGGGCGATTTCTCTTAGCTGGTTAAAATTCTTCCTGTGAATTGTTACCCTCACAACCGGAACAATGCCCACGTCCATTAAAGCCTGGATTCCACGGCAGGCGCGGGTAAAGGTCCCGGAGCCACGAAAAGAATCATGAGTTTTGGCATCTGCACCGTCCAGGGAAATTTGAATGTAATCGAGGCGACGAGTACTGGCCAGGAAGCGGGCGATATCTTTGTCAATGAGGGTACCGTTAGTGAGGATGGCAAATCGCATGGGGCGGGAGGCCACGTTAGCGATGATATCCAGGAAATCTTCGCGGAAAAAAGGCTCTCCACCGGAGAATACAACCCTCATGACGCAAAGGGATTCGAGTTCGGAAAAGAATTGTCGCCATTCTAGGGCGGGTAAATCTTCCGCCACGTCCCCGGCGGAAGAGAAATGGCTGCAATAAGTGCAGCGAAGATTGCATTTCGTGGTAATTTCTATATCTACGTTGCGGGGGGACCGCATGACGTGCGTCATGACGGAGCTCTTTCCACGTATTCGGCCAGCCCTAAAGAATGTACGGAATTCATAAACTCACGGATGTGTTCTGAGGCGTCAGGGGTCAGCCCTTCTACTTGTTCCTCTACGAGCCGCAGGATTTCCTCAACACTCCGTTCCCCTGTTAGATGTTTCCAGATGATGACGCCTACAGGGTTCAGGGCATAGGTGTTTCCCGTATCCGGGTCAAAGAGAAGGGCCCAGTCGTCAAACTCTTCACGGAGAACAATATTGGGGTTTGCTTTCAGGTAGCCCAACACATCACCTTTGAAATCTATTATAAAGGACCACGATGGTCCCTGTCAACCTACCGCGGACAGTACCTGCACGAAGACCCTCCTCGTGCGGGGGCCATCGAATTCGCAAAAGAAGATGGACTGCCATGTACCAAGCATGAGCTTCCCACCGGAGACGATGACGAATTCTGATGCACCCACGAGAGAGGACTTTATGTGGGCATCGGAGTTGCCTTCCCGGTGGGAGAAAGGGGCATTTCGCGGTACCATTCTCTCCAGCTGGGTCAGTACATCTTTCGGTACCGCTGGGTCGGCGTTTTCGTTAATCGTGATGGCCGCCGTCGTGTGGGGGGCGAAGACGCACACTACCCCTTCCTTTACCCCCTGGGCGGAGACGACTTCTTCCACTCGATGTGTGATATCTACCATTTCGCAACGAGAATGGGTCGTTACAGAAAAAGAGTGCATCATTTTCTCTTCCTCCGGGCAATTTTTTTTAATACGCCTAATGTCTTAGTCATGGGCTCTTCCCGGTATTCACCTGTGGCCAGGGCCTTTAGGAATACCTCATAGGGTGCCTGACCTCCCTTTTCCGGGTCCGTGAAGATATCGTGAATGACTAAAAAACCGCCTTTCATCAAATGGGGGCTCCAGAGACAAAAGTCGCTGAAAGCGGATTCAAATGTGTGACTTCCGTCAATGAAAACAAGACTCAGAGGGGTGCGCCAATGACGGGCAACGGTAGCGGAAGGCGAAACAATAGGGACCACCGTGTCGAGGAGGTCAAACATCTCTAAGGTACGCCGGAAAAACGGGAAAGTGTCGATTTTCCCCGTGGCAGGATCGAGGAGGTCTGGGTCAAAGTACTCTTCCCCCGGCTGTTGTTCTTCTGATCCCCGGTGGTGGTCGATGGAAAAGAGTATCCCCTTGTTTTCCCGGCAGCCCATTCCAAGGTAGAGGGCCGACTTTCCGCAGTAACTGCCTATTTCCAGGCAGGGGCCCTTTTGACTGGATTCCCTGGCAAGGAGGAACAGGCGCCTCCCTTCTTCTGGATCAAGGAAGCCTTTTATGGGGGCGTTATGGAGACGGTTGAGAATCTCTTCCATCACTTCTGCCCTTCCATACGAAAACGGAGGAACAAATCATCCAGGAGCGTGCAGGCCCTTTCCATAAGAGCCATCCTCTCGAGAGGAGAAGCAGAATCTCTAACAGCATCTTTTTCCTCTTCCTCCGAGGCCGTGCGGGGTATTTTCATCCCCTGGATGATAAAATCATTTTCCCTGAAGGTGAACTCCCATTCATCCTGGTCTTCCTGCAAAAGAAGCCTAGCCTCTTTTATCTTTTTGCCTTGTTTCAACGCTTCTTTTGCCTCGTAAAAGTCCGCATGTGCACCCTGACAGAGAAGGGATTCGAGATATTCTCCTTCCCCCGCTTCGAGCTTTATTCTTTTCACGAACCCTATGCGGATTTCACGCCTCCGGGAAATTTCTATTGTGCCGTCCCGTTCCTCCGCTTTGGTCCATAGCCAGGTAAGGAAATCTCCCTCCTGTTGATAGGGTGAAAGGGGTAATTCAAAGGTCTCTTCAAAGTAAGAAACAAAGTCATCGCGTATTTTCTGACCCGTGCCGGAGAAGTAAACGGCCGATTTAGCGGGAGACCAGCATACTTCATAGAAGGATGGGATGGGGGGAATACGGGTGGCAAGCTCCTTGCGGGTTACCTCCCGGAGGGACTCCCTCTGTTCCCGGCTCAACTTTGCAAGGCCGTGGCGGGCAAGAAAATCCTTTTCCCCCTCTAAATACCGGAGCTTAAAGAGGGAGGCAGGTATACGCCTTGTATCTACCCGTAAAGAAAAGAGAAAATAATTCCCGAACTTATAACGGGCAGGGGTGAACTCTGTGCTCAATGGATCATCAATCAGTGTCCATCCCCATTTTTCCTGGGCTTCGAGGGGAAAAAGGTCCTTAAATGAACGAGATGTGAGCTTTTCCTCCAGGAAAGAAAAGTCGAAAGATTCCTGTAAAACACTAAAGCGGGAAAGGGAGAGATTTCCTTTTATGAAACTCATGGTAGCTCCTTTTAAATTCTGGAAGACTACCCCAAAGACGGCCGGGTGTCAATTGGGAGAAGGCAATTGTTAATAAATGTGAACCGGGGTCGCCTTGTCAAAAAAGCGCTTTTTTTAATTTATTCTGGGTTGACCATGTACCGCGCATAATTCCTATAAAAGTCTTTAAAAGGAATTTTTCCCCTAACGATGAATTCAAGATTAGATCTTGATGTCTTGACGGTAAATGAGAGCCATGGACAGGAGGTGGTAATTGTGTTATCCATGATCAGGTGAATATTTCTCATGATTCCAAAGGGACGATGACGATTTCTAAAGTGGGTATTATCGCCAATGTTGCAAAAGAAAATGCCCTCCACCACGCCTGTAAGTTGCGTTCGTGGCTCGAAGGGCATGGTATCCCCGTATATATGCACCGGGAATTGGCTGAAAGATTGGGAGAAAAAGAAGGTTACGAGATTGAAGCGCTGGCAAGATTAAGTGACCTCCTCGCCGTGATGGGAGGTGATGGAACGATACTCCGGACAGCCCGGGGGGCAAGGGCTACCTCTGTTCCCATCCTGGGCATAAATCTTGGGCAATTTGGCTATCTGGCAGAGGTGAATCTGTCAGAGATGTTTGATACCTTCTCGTCGATTCTGGCCGGACGTTTTCAGATAGAGAAACGTATGATGCTCGAGGTATATTACCCCACCGTAATCCCAGAAAAAAGAGAAAAATGGTATATCCTAAACGATGCCGTGATAAACCGGGGAAATCTTTCCCGCATCGTAGAGATAGAGACTTCCGTAGACGGCGCCTACCTTACCACTTTCAAAGCAGATGGCCTTATCATCTCTACCCCGACGGGTTCCACCGCTTATTCCCTTTCTGCCGGTGGACCCATTGTGCATCCCCAACTCGACTCCATCATCCTGAACCCCATCTGCCCCCATACCCTCACCAACCGACCCATCCTTCTCCCCGCCTCCGTTAAGCTTACGATTACCCTCTGGTCGAAAGAAAAAGGGGCGACGCTCACCCTGGACGGTCAAGTGCCCGTGCATTTGAACTCAGGTGACAAAATAGAGATCGTCCGCTCGCCTTTTGTTACCAATCTAGTTATTTCCCCTCACCGCTCTTATTTTGAAATTCTCCGTACCAAACTGGGATGGGGTGGGATGCCCACACTCCTTTTGGGAGGTAAGGGAGGAAATGCTATCTGAGCTTACGATTAAAAATTTTGCCATCATAGATGAAGTGAAGATATCTTTCTCTTCTGGCCTCAACATAATTACGGGAGAAACGGGGGCTGGAAAGTCCATTATCGTTGGTGCAGTAGCGATGCTTCTGGGAGATCGGGCATCCGCCGATATTATTCGAACCGGGGCGGAGAGTGCCCAGGTAGAAGCAGTTTTCAATATCGAGGGACGTAGTAATTTAAAAGAGTTACTGACTGCCTGGGGGATAAATGAAGAGGGAGAAATCATCGTGAGAAGAATCATTTCCCGGTCAGGAAAAAGCAGGGCCTATATCAATGGTCAGGCGGTAACGACACAAATGCTCACCCGCCTGGGGGAAGAACTTTTAAACATCTGTGGCCAGCACGAACATCAACTTTTGCTCAAGGAAGATAATCACCTCGATATCCTAGATGCCTTTGCCGGTATTAGTGGGTATGTTTCCCAGTATGAGAACCTTTTCGCAGAGATGGAGGATTTGCGGGAAAAGATAAACCACCTGGAGGCGGCAAAAAAGAGACGCGAGGAAATGAGAGAGCTTGTTGCCTTTCAATTGAGGGAGATTGAAGAGGCGGACCCCAGGCCAGGAGAGGACGAGAAACTGCTGGAAGAAAGGCAGGTGCTCATTAATGCGGAGCGTCTCAGGGATTTGGCCATGCAGGCCTTTGACTGTCTATACAGCGGGGAAGGCTCTGCCCTGGAGAAAATAAAGCGGGCCATAAATGCCCTGCAGGAAATAAAGAAAATCGATTCCCAGTTCGGTGCCTCGGAGAAGGATTTGCAGAGTATTTACTATGAGCTGGAAGATACGGCTTTCCTCTTGCGCAATTACGGCCAGTCCCTTCATTTCGATGAGGGCAGAAGAGAAGAAATTGAGGAACGCCTGGAACGTCTTAACCGCTTGAAAAAAAAGTACGGCGGTTCCATTGAGGAGGTGCTCACCCAGAAGGAAGAACTTAGGGAAGAGCTGAATCGGGGAGAGAATATAGAAAGGGAACTGGAAGGGCTTAAAGGGGAATGGAAAGAAAAGAGGGAAGAACTGGAGGCAAAGGCGCAGGAAATATCCCAGTGGCGAAGGGAATACGCCCGCCGCATGGAAGAGGCCCTAAATAAGGAATTCGATACCCTTATGATGGAGGGAGCCAGATTTTTCGTACATTTTGAAGAAACGGAGCTTTACCGAAAGGGCAAAGAGACGGCATCTTTCTTTTTTACCGCCAATCCAGGGGAAGCGCCCAAACCCCTTCATAAGGTCGCCTCGGGAGGAGAGCTTTCCCGCCTTATGCTTGCCCTGAAAAAAGTTTTGGCTGACAAGGGTTTTTCTGGCACGATTGTCTTTGATGAGGTGGATAGCGGTATAGGTGGGGCTACCGCCGAGGTGGTGGGAGAAAAAATTGAGGAGGTAGCGAAGTACAATCAAGTTATCTGTATCACCCATCTTCCCCAGATTGCCCGCTTTGCCCATCGCCATTACCGGGTGGAAAAAAAGGTCGTAGCCGGTAAAACGAAAACGGCCGTCGGTTTACTGGACGAAAAGGAAAGAAAAGCCGAACTTGCCCGGATGCTGGGGGGAAAAGAAATTTCACCGACCACCTTAAAACATGCTGCGGAACTTCTATCGCTAAAGGATACGAAAGGAAGGGATGGAGTCTATGCTGAGGAAGGCAAAGGTTAGCGATGTACGCACAATTCACAAGATGATTACCGTAGCCGCGGCACAGGGGGAGGTTTTACCCCGTTCGCTTATGGATATTTACGGCAGCCTGCGGGATTTCTTCGTTTATCTTGATCCGGAGGAAAACATCATAGGTACTTGCGCCATGACCATCATCTGGGAAAACCTCGCGGAGATCAGGTCTCTCGTTGTGGATGAGAAACATCGCATGAAAGGAATCGGCCGTACCCTGGTCGAGGCGTGCATTTCCGAAGCCATTACCCTTGAACTCTTCCGTATCTTTACCCTGACGAATAAAAAGGAATTTTTCGAGAAGGTGGGATTCCATGAAGTGGACCGTACCTCCCTTTCAGAAAAGATTTGGTCCGACTGCTTTCGCTGTCCTAAATACCCGGATTTCTGCGATGAAGTTGCCATGATTATAGAGCTGTAAAGTTATGAGCAATACTCGCTTCTTTATAGCTTTAATCATAGCAGCCGTTCTCCTTTACACCACGGGGTGTGCCCCACGGGGTGTTTATGTTCCCCCTTATGAAGAGCCCAAGCCCACCCGCCTCATAGATGATATGGATGCATCTTCTTTACGGGAGGCGATTGACAGGAGCATCCAGTATTACCGGAAGAAGGGGTTAGAGAAAAAATACTGTTTTCGTGATCGCTGCTACAAAGGACGGGAGATGGTAGCGGCCTTGGAGAAGCTGAAAAGCCTGGAATGGACAAACGAAGATGACTTGCGGCAGATTTTTGAGCCCGTCGATGGAAGCCGTAATCTTACCGTCACCGGTTATTTCGAGCCCGTTCTGAAGGGCTCTCCGGTTAAGGACGACCGTTACCGTTATCCCATTTACCGCCCTCCTCAAGATATGATTTTTGTTAAGCTGGGAAAGTTTAATCCCCGCTTTGGCAACGAAACCCTTATAGGGAGACTTGTGAAAAACGAGGTGGTACCCTATTATGTGAGAAAGGAAATTGATGGCCAGAACGTACTCGAAAAACAAGGATTAGAAATCGCGTGGGTTGATGACCCCGTAGAGCTTTTTTTCCTCCATATCCAGGGCTCGGGAAAAATCCAGTTTCCCGATGGGTCTTTGATTCAGGTGAGTTATGCCCAGCGTAACGGGCGCCCGTACAGGAGCGTGGTAACTCACATGGTGGAAAAGGGATATCTGAAGCCCTCCGAAACCTCCCACCGCAAGGTGAAGGAGTTTCTCAAGAATAATCCGGCGCTTCGGGAGGAGATAATGTCCTATAATGAAAATTACATCTTCTTTCAGGTGGTAAAAGAAGGCCCCGTAGGTGCCCTGGGGGTTCCCCTGGTGGCAGGCAGGTCAGTGGCTCTGGATGCAGATGTTTATCCACCCGGGGTTCCTGTTCTTTTGTCATCGCGCAGGCCGGTAAAATTTGAGGATGGGGTGCCCGTAAGATGGGAAAACTTTTCCCGCATCGTTTTTAACCACGATGGTGGGACGGCCATTAAGGGGCCCCACCGGCTGGACCTCTTCTGTGGCACGGGTCCGGAAAAGGAGCTTGAGGCAGGTAGCCTGAAAGAAGAAGGGAGGCTTTATCTTCTCCTGCCCCGCCCATAAGGGCGTAGTTTGACATTAGGTAGCTCATTTGCTATAGCCCCCACTTGCATCATAGATATTTTTCGCGGAGGATGAATTGTGAAGAGGATTTTAAGCGGCATGCGGCCCACTGGTTATTTGCATCTTGGCAATCTGCACGGGGCCCTTAGCAACTGGATTGACCTTCAGCGTGATGGGGGATACGAGTGTTTCTATTTCGTTGCGGACTGGCATGCCCTCACCAGTGATTATGCAGATCCCTCTATGATTAGAGAATACACGGAGGCGATTTTTGTCGACTGGTTGAGTGCCGGCCTCGACCCACAGAAAAGTACCCTCTTTATTCAGTCGGAAATTAAAGAACATGCGGAGCTCTTCGTGCTCCTTTCCATGATAACACCTGTGGCCTGGCTGGAACGCAACCCTACCTACAAAGAGATGAGAGAGGAAATTTCTAATAAAGACCTCTCCAACCTGGGTTTTCTCGCCTATCCCGTTCTGCAGGCAGCGGACATCCTTATGTACAAGGCTGATGGTGTGCCCGTCGGAGTAGACCAGCTTCCCCACGTGGAGCTAACCCGAGAAATTGCCCGGCGATTTAATTACCTTTACGGAGAAATCTTTCCCGAACCGCAGAGCATGCTTGCACAGACCCCGAAGATTCTGGGTATCGATGGGCGAAAGATGAGCAAGTCTTACGATAATGCCATCTATTTGAGCGACGAGGGAGAAGAGCTTAACCAAAAGGTAATGGCCATGTTTACAGATCCCCAGAGGCAGCGCCGGAAAGACCCCGGGCGGCCTGAGCTGTGTAACGTTTATACCTTTCACACGATCTACACGCCTGTAAAGAAAGGAGAGGAAATTGCCGAGGGTTGCCGGAAAGCTCTTATCGGATGCACGGATTGCAAAAAATTGCTGGCGGAAAATATCACCCAGGGATTGGAAAAGTTTCATGAGAGGCGTAGGTACTACGTGGGCCACCTGAAAGAAGTCCGGGAAATTATGGAGGAGGGAAACGAAAAGGCCCGGAAGGTAGCCCGGGCGACGATGGAAGAGGTGCGTAACTCTATGCTGGGAGCTTTACGCACGGGGGGAGATTAAGGGGGCACAGGGAAAATGAAAAAAGGCTATTACGGGGAGTTCGGGGGTATTTTTGTTCCCGAAACGCTTATGCCTTCCATCTACGAATTGGAAAAGGCTTTTTTCAAGTGGTGGAGGCATCGTGGGTTCCGTAGGGAGTTCAACGGTTACCTTAAAGATTATGTCGGTCGGCCAACACCCGTTTACTATGCCGCCAATCTCTCTTCCCGCCTGAAAACGAAGCTTTATTTCAAGAGAGAGGACCTGTGTCATACGGGTGCTCATAAAATAATGAATGCTTTGGGACAGGCCCTCCTTGCCCGGAAAATGGGTAAGAAGAGGGTAATTGCCGAGACAGGCGCCGGTCAGCATGGTGTGGCCGTAGCCACAGCGGCGGCACTCCTTGGCCTTACCTGCCGCATTTACATGGGATCGGACGATATGGAGCGCCAGAAGGTGAATGTAACCCGCATGCAGATGCTGGGAGCGGAGGTCTTGGGAGTTGATGCCGGGAGTAGGACCTTAAAAGATGCCATAAACGAAGCCTTGAGGGATTGGGTAACGAATGTGAGGGACACCCACTACATCCTGGGTACCGTTTTCGGACCTTACCCCTATCCGGAGATGGTGAAAGCATTTGTTTCTGTTATTGGCAGGGAAGCGGAAAGGCAGATTTTAAAGAAAGAGGGAAGGTACCCAGATGCGGTGGTGGCCTGCGTGGGAGGGGGGAGTAATGCGATGGGTATTTTTTATCCCTTTGTCTCCCGGAGGGAAGTGAGGCTCATAGGGGTAGAGGCAGGGGGGGAAGGCATCGCCACAGGGCGCCATGCCGCCCGTTTTCAGGGAGGAAAGGTAGGGATCTTTCAAGGTACGAAAAGTTTTGTCCTCCAGGACGAAAACGGCCAAATCGTGGATACATACTCTATTGCCCCGGGGTTGGACTACGCCAGTGTCGGGCCGGAGCACAGCTTTCTCATGTCCTCCGGTCGGGTGGAATACACGTATGCGACGGATGAGGAAGTGCTGGAGGCTTTTTTTGCTACTTCCCGGGAGGAAGGGATTATCCCGGCCTTAGAAAGTAGCCATGCCATTGCCTATATCATTAAAAACCGGGGGGAATTTAGAGACAAGCTCGTACTCGTCAATCTGTCCGGGCGGGGGGATAAAGACGTCGAGTCCGTAGCGGGGAGAATGGGCCATGAATAAGATTACACAGGTTTTCCATCGGTTAAATGGAGAGGGGAAAAAGGCCTTCATTCCTTACCTTACAGGGGGCGATCCCACAGGGGAGCTTAGTTTTCGCTTCATGGAACTCCTCGCAAAAAAGGGGGCCGATATTATCGAATTGGGGATACCCTTTTCCGATCCCATGGCCGATGGCCCTGTTATCCAGAGAGCTATGAACCGGGCCTTGAAAGGGGGGACGAATCTGAAGGAGGTTTTGTCCCTTGTCGAGCATTTTAAATCCTGCCACGAAGTTCCTGTGATACTAATGGGTTACCTGAATTCGATCTATGCCTATGGGGTGGAGGCCTTTGGAATAGACGCGAAGAACGCAGGTGTCGACGGGGTGCTCATGGTGGATATGCCACCGGAAGAGGCACAGGATTTCTGTGAAATTCTCTCCCGTCATCGTATGGCGGGAATATTTTTAGCTACCCCTGTTTCGGATGATAAAAGAATAAGGATAATCAAGAAATTCGCTAAGGGTTTTCTCTATTTCGTTTCCGTTACAGGTGTCACGGGAGAAAGAGAAATCCTATCCCCTTCTTTATGTGAGAAAATAAGCTCTATCAGAAGAAGGGTGAAATTACCTGTAGCTTTGGGTTTTGGCATCTCAGGTCCCGCGATCATCCGAGAATTTTTTCCATACCTCGATGGCTTTGTGGTGGGGAGTGCCTTGATAAGGCGCTGGGAGGCCTCCTCATTCAACGTCCATGATTCCGAACTGAACGCATTTTTAACTGATCTCGTCAAGGCATGTCATGGTTTATGACCATGAACTATGAAGTAAAACTGAACGTTTTTGAGGGCCCTTTAGATCTCCTCCTCTACCTGATAAAGAAAAACGAACTCGATATATACGATATCCCCATTGCAGAAATTACTGAGCAGTACCTTAAATACATAAAAATCATGAAGTCATTAAATCTAGATCTTGCGGGGGAGTATCTGGTCCTTGCCGCGACTCTCCTGCATATTAAATCTCGCCTCCTGCTGCCCCAGGAAGAAAAGGAGGAAGAGGAGGACGAGGGAGAAGACCCCCGGGCAGAACTGGTCAAACAGCTGGTTACCTACCAGGCCTTTCGAGAGGCGGCCAAGAAGTTAGATGAATTACCTCAGCTGGATAGAGAGGTGTTTACCCGTGGTGGTTTTGCCCTTGATAATCTGTCGGGCGAAGATACCGAGGAAATAGAAGAAGTGGGCCTCTTCGAACTTATCGATGCCTTTCAACGCCTGCTCGAACGCCTCAAGATGAATCCGGTGCTGGAAATAGAGGGTGAGACCATCACCATAGAGCAGAAGATATACGAATTGAAAGAGACGATAAGAGGGGTGGGGAGCATCACCTTCGAGGACCTACTGGCCGGACAAAAGACCCGTCGCGAAATTATTTATGCTTTCCTGGCTATTCTCGAAATGATGAGAAGAAAAATGATCAGAGCTTTCCAGATTTCCCCCCTTTCTACCATCTGCCTTTTTTACGAAGGGGAAAATGTTAAAGAATAACTTGAAGAACATATTAGAAGCCATTATATTTGCGAGCGATAATCCTGCAAGCATCGAAAAGATGAGCGAGGTTCTTGTTTCCGAGGGATATGAACGCCGGGACATTGTACAGGCCCTTTCGGAACTTAAGGAGGAATATTTTTTAAGATCGGGAGGGATTATCCTGGAAGAGGTGGCGGGGGGTTATCAGTTCCGCACTCGTGCAGAATTTGCCCCCTGGGTGAGGAAGTTTAAAGCGGCCCGGCCTTTTTCCCTAAGTCCGGCCGCACTGGAAACCCTCGCTGTTATCGCCTACCGCCAGCCGGTAATAAAGATGGAGATAGACAAATTACGGGGCGTGGATAGTGGTGGCGTTTTAAGGCATCTCATGGAGAAGAAGCTCGTAAGGATTGTGGGCAGAAAAGACGTTCCTGGGAGACCTTTTCTTTACGGTACGACGAAGCGCTTCCTGGAGATATTTAATTTGAAGGATATATCTGAGTTGCCTACGGTTAAGGAGCTGAAGGACCTCGAAAAGAAGGACTGAAGGGATGGCAGAGAGATTGCAGAAAATCCTATCTCGGGCTGGTATTTCCTCCCGCCGGAAAGGGGAGACATTAATAAAGGAAGGGCGGGTAACCGTCGACGGAAAGAAGGTGACGGAGTTGGGGGTAAAGGTCGCGCCGGGAGCGGTGGTAGAGGTAGATGGTGAGCCCGTCTCTATCCCCCAGTCTTATCTTTACGTGGCTCTCTACAAGCCGCGGGGATATGTGACCACCCTTCATGATCCCCAGGGAAGACCTACTGTGGCAGAGCTGGTTGCCCATTATCCCGCGCGTCTTTATCCCGTGGGGCGTCTCGATTATGCTTCCGAAGGCCTGCTCCTTATGACCAATGACGGAGATTTTGCCCTCCGCGTTCAGCATCCACGGTATGGGGTACTCAAGGTATACCGGGTGAAGGTGAAGGGCCCTTTCACGGGAGAAGATCAAAAGACGCTGTCCCAGGGGGTGGAGCTCGCCGATGGTTTTTTCCGCCCTGAGAGGGTGGAAATAGAGAAAAGGACACCCCGCAATACTTGGATAAAGGTTGCACTGAGAGAGGGGAGAAACAGGGTAATCAGGAGAGCCCTTGCTGCATGTGGGTTTTCCGTCGAGCGTCTAATCAGAGTGGAAATAGGGGGAGTAAAATTGGGGGACCTGAAACCAGGTACCTCTAGGGAGCTATCGAGCGAAGAGATACATGAATTATTATCTTGACATTCCTTAGAAAAAATAATAGTTCCCCACCGTCGATGGCTAATTTGGGAAGGAGGTATCATGAACAAATCTGGACTTATAGAAGAGCTGAGTAAAAAAGAGAATCTCACGGAGAAGAAAGCGGCAGAAGTGATTAATCTTATCTTCGATGGCTTTGCCGAGGAGTTAAAGAAAGGTGGTCGCATCGAAATTCGTGGGTTCGGGAGCTTTGTCGTTCGAGAATACAAGGGCTACACGGGAAGAAATCCTAAAACAGGCAGGAGCATCGAAGTCCCCCCGAAAAGATTGCCATTTTTCAAAGTAGGGAAAGAGTTGAGAATGAGGGTGGATAAGGGAGAATAATTTTTTTCCTTGGCAAGCATTTTTAGGGGGTACCCAGTTGTACCCCCTATTTTTTTTGGAAAAAAGATGGCCGGAGTCGGGAAAAAACGTAAAGTTACCGGTTGGTTGTTTTTGGGTGCCTTTTTTATCCTTCTCGCTTTAAAGGTAGGGTTTTTACCGTCCTTTGAAGAGAGGAGAAACCCGACGACGTCTTTTAGTTCGGACAAAGTAGAGAAGTGGATGGAAATTACCCATGAAGGAAAACCCGTGGGGATTAACTACCGGCTACTTACCCCGCATGAGGGGGGATATAAATTGGAAGAAGAAATTACCCTGCATGTAAAGACGATGGGGATTCCCCAGGTGGTAAGGTGTTTTATAGCGGGGGAGCTGGATAGCCGGTTTAAGCTAAGAGAGTTCTGGTCGGTAGTATCTTCTTCGCTTTACCAGATGAAAATCAGCGGAACGGTAAGGGAAGGAAAGCTTTTCCTCAGGATAGGAGAGAAATCGATGGTAATAAACCTACCACAGGAACCTCATTTCCCCGGTGACCTGTGCCGTGTCGCAGAGGGCGAGGGGCTTTCTATTCCCCTCTTCGACCCGCTCATGGGTGGCATGAAAGAGGTCAGGGTCAAACACCTAGGCTACGAATTCAAGGCAAAAGGTGAAAGGACAGAAAGGCTTGCCAAACTTGAGATAAGGTATGGAGAGTTCACGGAACATGCGTGGTGTAATGATAAGGGAGAAATGGTGCGGGAGGAAGGCCCCTGGGGCCTCGCAATGGAGAAGGTGGAAAAAGAAAGGGGGGAAAGATTAAAAAGAGAAATTGGCGAAGGGCTAGAGATCACTGAAAAAACGGCCATTAAGGTGAATACGTGGATTAAAGAACCAGAACGCCTGTCCCTCCTTATATGTAAAATTGAAGGGATAGACACAGGTCGTTTCTTCCTCCACGGAGGCCGGCAGACGCTCGCCGGTCAAACGTTAACGATACGAAAGGAAAGTATATTTCACTCGCCCTCACAGGTAAAGGAAGCGTCCCCCGCCTGGGCCCTGGTGGAGACCCCCTTTATCCAGGTAGGTCATCAAAAAATAAAGGAGGCTTTGCAGCAAATTATAAAGGATAACGATTCGCAAAGGGTTAAGGTGGAAAAAATCATCCGCTGGGTCTATAGAGAATTGGATAAATGGCCTGTTTCTTCCCTTACTGATAGTGTTTCCATTCTCACCAATAAGCGAGGTGATTGTACGGAACACGCAATTTTAGTATCGGCCCTGGGGAGAACAGCGGGTATCCCGACAGCCATTGAAACAGGTGTCGTTTACCGGGGGGGGCGCTTTTATTACCACGCGTGGAACGCCTTTTATCTGAAGGATTATGGGGGGTGGATTACCGCTGATAGTGTCTTTAACCAGTTGCCGGCTGATGTAACCCATATCCGATTTCTAAGGGGACATATGGAACATGAACTGAGCCCCTTTTTGGAACTCCTGGGAAAATTACGTATCTCCATCGAAAGGATGGAATGTGATAACTCTTGACGGGGTAACTAAATATTTTGGTCCAGTACGGGCGGTGGACAATTTATCCCTCCAGGTGGAGAAGGGAGAGATCTTCGGTCTGATTGGACCCAATGGTGCTGGAAAGACAACCACTTTGCGCATCATGGGAGGTGTAATCCTGCCCACCAGCGGGCACGTATTCATAAACGGCATCTCCCTGCTCGAGGACCCCGTCTCGGCAAAGGCTATCATAGGTTACATACCGGACCGGCCTTATCTCTATGAGAAACTCACGGGTTGGGAGTTTTTGCAGTTCATGGCCGATATTTATAAGCTGAATAGGACCCAGGCCATGAAAAGGGCGGAGGGGTATTTAGAGCTCTTCGGACTACTGGGGAGAGAGCATGACCTCATAGAATCCTATTCCCACGGAATGAAACAACGCCTGGTCATTTCCTCTGCCCTGCTGCACGACCCGCAGGTGATTATAGTGGATGAACCAATGGTGGGATTGGACCCGGCAGGGGTGAAACTGGTACGTGAACTCTTAGTTTCCCTGGCTAAAGAGGGGAAAACGGTTTTTCTTTCCACTCATACCCTTTCCATTGCCGAACAGCTATGCGGACGGCTCGGCATTATAAACAAAGGAAAACTTTCCGCCACGGGCACTATGGAAGAACTGAGGAAGATGTCTCAGTCAGGGGAGAGAGACTTAGAGAGCATTTTTCTTAGAATTACCCTGGAGGAAGAGAACGGATGATGATTTCTGCCTTCTGGCGTCTGCGCTTTCAAATCATAAAAAATGGAGTGCACCGGGAAAGAAAAAATCGCTTCCTCAGGGTGCTGTTTTTTAGTGTCATCGGTGTAAGTTTTTGGCTTGCTGTCTTCATTCTTTTCTATCGGGTGCTCATGTACTTCAAGGGGATTGAGATTTTAGGGGATATCCTTGCCATAAAACTGCTTTACATGATTATCGTGACTTTTTTTTGCCTCCTTATAATGAGCGGCCTTCTCTTATCTCTCTCAAAGTACTTCCTGGCAAGGGATCTCTCTTTCGTTTATTCCCTGCCCATCTCTTCCAGAGACATCTTCCTTGCCCGCTTCTTAGAGGTGGTGGTTAATGCTTCTTGGATGGTCATCCTTTACAGCCTACCGATCTTTATCTCTTACGGACTTGTTTATGGGGCAGGAATCAGTTTCTATCTGACATTTTTAATTTCCATAATCCTCCTTTGCCTTATAGCCTGTGGGCTAAGCAGCGTTTTGGTGCTCCTTTTCGGTGCCTCTATACCGGCGGGTAAGATGCGTTCCGGTCTTTCCCTCCTCAGTATCTTGGTGGTTGTGGCGATAATAGTAACGATAAGAATTTTAAGACCGGAACAACTCGTCAATCCTGATCAGTTCATGACGGTCGCCCTTTATCTTTCAGCAATCAACATTCACCCTTCACCCCTCCTGCCCACCACATGGGTTTATGAATCCATGCAAACCACCTTGCGGGGTGGACCCGTTTCTTCAATCCTGCTCGATTTGGGGTTAGCTATTACCTGTGCCGGGTCTCTTATATCCTTGGGTGCGAGCCTAGCGGAGAAAAACCTGCATCGTAGCTTCGTTTGTGCAGAGACGGTCCTCAATCGTCCTATAAAAAGAGCGGAGGGCAAAGTCTATAAGCTGTTTCCTTCCGATATGGCGGCTTTGTTTACCAAGGAGTGGAAGTTTTTTTCCCGCGACCAATCTCAATGGCCGCAGTTAATTCTCATCTTAATTCTAATCGGCCTTTATCTGTACAACTTTTCTGTCTTGCCCCTTGATAAAACTCCCATCCAGAGCATCTATCTCCAAAACGTATTTGCTTTTCTTAACCTTGGTTTAAGTGCCTTTGTTCTTACGGCCTTGAGTGCTCGCTTTGTCTTTCCTGCCGTGAGCTGGGAAGGAAAGGCTTTCTGGATTGTGAGTTCTTCTCCCATCGACCTCGGTCGGTACTTGTGGATTAAGTACCTTTTTTACTTGATTCCTCTTCTTTTCCTGTCGGAGATTTTAGTTATTTCTTCCAATATGCTTTTGGGAGTCACCCCCTTCATGATGGTAGTATCTGCATTTACCGTTTTCTTTCTCGTAGCCATGGTAACGGCCCTTGCCCTTGCCTTTGGGGCGATATATCCGGCCTTTGACCATGAAAACCCTTTAGAGGCGGTGACGAGTCTGGGGGGTATTCTTTATATGATAGCAAGCGCGGTGGCGGTGGCGGTGGTTATAGTCTTCGAAGCGGGTCCCGTGTATCGTATATGTATGGCTTCCTTGAAAAATGAGCATCTACATTTCTGGGAAATACTCTGGATGTTTTTAACCTTTGCCTCGGTGGCAGTACTGTCATTTGTAACCGTGGTTGCTTCTCTTAAAGTCGGTAAGAAAAAACTATCAATGATGAATTAGGAATGGGCAAAATGGGTGCTCTCTTTGTTTCCGACACACATTTGCGAAAGGGGAAAGACGAAAACTACAAAAAGTTCATGGAATTTCTTTCTCTCGTCATCAGGGGTCAACTCCCCGGTGACATAGAGGGCGGGATAACGGATGTGTTCTTTCTCGGTGATATCTTTGATTTCTGGTTTGCCCGCCGCTTGCAGGTCTACGCTGAGTTCCGGCCGGTTTTGGAAAGGATGGCGGAGTTGCAAGAGAAAGGAATAAGGATCCACCTTTTCGAGGGTAACCACGATTTCTTCTTAAAGGATTACTTTGAAGAATGGGCAAACATTTTTATTTATGAGGACTGGGGAGAGCTTGTGCTGGACGGTTACAGATTTATTATGGCTCATGGGGATCTCATCGACCATGAGAACAGGAGATATTTGTTTCTGCGGAAAATTTTACGTACCCGAGCTTTCTACCTCTTTCAGAGGTCCCTCCCCCTTGCCTGGGTTTGGTTTCTGGCAGGATTTAGCTCGGACTTGGGGAAAGAGAAGAGGCAGTTAGGGGAAGAACGTCTGGTGGAGAAAATGCGGGAATTTGCCCGTAAGTGTTTTGCCCGGGGTTATGAGGTGGCCGTGTTCGGCCATTGCCATCTGCCCAGGATTTATGTGGAAAATTATGAAGGAAGGCCTCGTGTTTTTGTCGTTCTGGGTGATTGGCTTAATTACTTTACCTTTCTCTATTACCGTAACGGCATTCTTTCCCTGCGTGATATTACGGGGAAAAATATTGGGACTGGACATTTGGGGTAGGTCATGTTAATTCGCGTTCGTTTAATTTTGCATGGGGGAAATATTTAATGAATTTCGCAGGGTTAAATGGTGTAGAGGGGGAATACGGACGCGCCCGCTTCGCCGTTTTACCGGTACCATACGATAGCACCACCTCTTACCAGTCGGGGACGAGGTGGGGACCGCAAGCGATTCTTTCTGCCTCTGCCTATCTCGAGCTGTACGACGAGGAGCTGCATGCAGAATCCTTTGGAAAAGGTATTTACACGGCACCCTTCCTGGAGCCGGACATGAGAGGTCCGGGTTACATGGTGGCCGCCGTGGAAGAGAGGGTAGGGGCCTTTGCCAGGGACGGAAAGATTCCTGTACTCCTGGGAGGGGAACATACCGTTACAATAGGGGCAGTTCGGGCGATGAAGCAGCTTTACCCCAGTCTATGCGTATTGCACTTAGATGCCCATGCGGATATGAGGGATACCTACCAGCAAAGCCCATATAGCCATGCCTGCGTGGCGAGAAGGATTTTTGAGGTATGTCCTATCGTTCAGGTCGGAATAAGAAGCTTAAGTAAGGAAGAGGCTATTTTTTTGAGGGAAAATAGTATCCCTTCCTTTTCTGCCAGTTTTGTGCTGGAAAATGACTATTGGGTGGAAAAAATCTTAGAGGAGCTTTCAGGGGATATTTATATTACCTTAGACGTGGATTGCCTCGATCCATCTGTAATGCCTGCGACAGGAACCCCGGAGCCGGGAGGTTTGACCTATCGGGATTTGGTAAAATTGGTAAGGGCGGTAGCGAAAAACTTTAGGGTAAGGGGATGGGATGTTGTGGAGCTTTCACCCATTCCGGGCATGGTGGCACCTGATTATCTCTGTGCCCGCTTGGTTTACCGGATGATGGGGTACATATAAAAACGTTCGGGGAGGGGGAAGAAGAAATGGACACCTTCGTGCCGAGAAAGGTCTTCTTTACCAAAGGTGTGGGGACCCACAAAGAGGAACTACATTCTTTTGAACTGGCATTAAGAGACGCCGGGATAGAAAAATTTAATCTCGTGCAGGTTTCGAGTATTCTTCCACCTGGATGTAAAGTAATATCAAAAAGTAAAGGGCTTAAGGAACTGAAGCCGGGGGCGATGACCTTTTGCGTTATGAGCCGGTGTTGTACGAACGAACCACGCCGCCTGCTTGTGGCCTCTATCGGTTGCGCGATCCCTGCCGATAAGCGCGCATATGGTTATATCAGCGAGCACCATGCCTTCGGTCAGACGGAGAAACAGGCGGGGGAGTATGCAGAAGATCTGGCGGCCGCCATGCTCGCCTCTACTTTAGGTATAGATTTCAATATCGACGAAAGCTGGGACGAGAAGAAAGAAATTTTCAAAATTAGCGGCAAAATAGTAAAGACCCGAAATATTACTCAGTCAAGCGTAACTAAAGGGAACGGATACACCACGGTAATAGCCGCGGCAGTTTTTGTCTTTTGAAATTAAAAGAAGAGGCAATTAGGCCATGGAGCTAACCCGTCTCGAAGAGGCGTGGTTTTCTATCCTGCCGTCCACATTCGGTGCCTTGATATGTGGAGGACTTACCGTTTTGTCTCTCCTTATGGGGCGGCAAAAAAGGGTGAATTACCTCTTCGCCGCCATCTGTTTTATGGGCGCCATTATCAATGCGGACTTGGCCTTGATCAATCTCATTTCAGATGAGATGGCGGCGCTTCGGATTGACCGCTTTACGTATATCTTTTTTGTCTTTGGTCCGGCCGTATACATTCATTTTGTCCATACCTTTTTAGGAATAAAAAAACGTCGCAGGCTGGAAATTACGGCTTACGGATTGGGGTTGGTTTTTCTAATCCTGTCCTTTTCCAACAATTTCATAGAGGGTTTTTACTACCACAAGTTCGGGAGAATTGCTAAGGGAGGGATATTTTACCATCTTTTTACCGCTTTTTGTGCCCTCGCCGTTATATACAGTATATCTGTCCTCTACCTTTTCATGAAAGGGAAATCCAATGTAGAGCGCAACCGCATCAAGTACGTTATATGTGGTTTGGGAATCGGCTCCCTTCTCCTTACATTCAATATCATCCCCACCTACGGACTAGACATTTACCCTTTTGGCAGCCTCAGTTTTATTCCCGCTCTTGTCCTTGCGGCCGGTGTTCTCAAATACGACTTACTCGACATAAGGGCAGCGATAAGAAAGGGTTTTTCCTTTACGGTCCTCACCATTATTATTGCCCTCATTTACACCACCGTTGTCGGTCTTTTCAACTTGACAATTGCGTTATTTCCGAAATTGCGGGGGTCTTTAATACCTCCCCTGATAAGCGCCCTGGTGATGGTGGTCATTTTTGATCCCCTGAAGTCGTTGACCCAGAATTTTGTGGAGAAGCTTTTTTACCGAAGAAAAATTGATTACGAAGAGGTCCTAAAAGAGGCCAGTAACAAGCTTACGTCTCTTTTCACAAAAGAGGAAATTTGTGATTTCATATCAAACTGGGTAGAGTTGACCCTTCAAGTGGAAAGGATAGGCGCCTTTATAAGAACGGATGGCCTCTTCAAGTTCATGGGAACCCATTTGGAAGATGTGACACTACCCTATACCCACCCATTACCCTTGCTTCTCGAAAACACGGCGACCCTCATCCATCGGTATCAGGTACCCCTCATGAAAATCAAGGAAAGAGATAAAGAGGAGTTGATTGAGTTTTTCGACTCCGCTGCATGGTCGGTTGTGGTACCGGTCATTTATCATGGGGGGCTAATAGCTTTTCTGGCCGTTGGGGAGAAAAAATCGGGCGAGGTATTTTTGAAGGAAGACCTGGCATTCCTCGTTACCCTTGCCAATCAGACAGGCATTGCCCTGGAAAATGCCCGGGCCTTTCAGGAACTGAAAACCTGGAACGAAAAGCTGGAGCAGAGGGTACAGGAAAGAACGGCGGAACTTCTCCGGGCATTACGGGAAAAGGAACTTGCCCAGAAGCAGATGATTCGATCGGAAAGCTTAGCGGCCATCGGTCAACTCGTGGCTGGAACAGCCCATGAACTAAATAACCCCCTTTCTTCTGCCATGAGCCTCCTGCAGAGCTCGATAGAGGGAATAAAAGAAATGTGTCAGGATAGCGAAATTTCAGAAATAGTTGACGATTTGCAATTTGCAAGGAAGGAACTACAGAGGGCGGCTGATATTGTGAGAAGTTTGCTCGATGTATCGCGCGAAACGGAAACCTATGCCGAGGAAGTGAACTTAAACGCCGTTTTAGAGGATGCCTTGAGGGTTCTTCACAACATGATAAAGAAGATGAATGTTACGATACATACAGATTTTTCTCCTTATCTTCCCACGATTCACGGAAACTTCGCTCAGCTGGGACAGGTATTTATTAACATCATCAAAAATGGCCTTCAGGCGCTGCCGAAGGGAAAGGGAGAAATATGGATTTCAACAAGGTATGACAAAGGGAAAGGAATAATTACCACCGAGTGTGCCGATTCCGGGACCGGCATTCCTGAGGAGATTAAGGATGACGTATTCAAACCTTTTTATACTACTAAAGAAGTGGGGGCAGGAACGGGGCTCGGCTTGTATATTTGCCATGAATTGATAAGGCGTCACTCCGGCACCATTGAAATCCTTGATCGAACCGGTGGGGGGACGGTCATGAGGGTTTCATTACCCATAGAGAGGTGAAGGGATATGCAGATAATGGTGATTGATGATGAAGAGGGGGTAAGGAGATCCATAAAGAGGGTATTACAGAAAGACGGATACGAAGTTATCTTGGCAGAAAGGGGGGAGGAAGCGATACGTTTCGTTGAAAACAATAGTATAGGCCTCGAAACGGTCATATCAGACTACAGAATGCCGGGCATGAATGGTCTCGAGACCCTTTACGCTATAGGCAAGATAAATCCACAGATAACACGCATTATTCTTACAGGTTATGCCACGTTGGATAACGCCATTGAGGCGGTAAATGCCGGTATCGACGGATTTTTAACGAAGCCTTTCGATAACAATGAGCTCCGCCTCAAGATAAAAGAATGTAATATGAGAAAGAGACTGAGTCAGTTCGTTTCCGAGCCCGTCTTTCAGATCCTGCAAAAAGAAGTCTCTCCTGTTCGCACCCAGGTATGTAACGTTTCCGTGATGTTCGTGGATATAAGAAATTTTACCCATATGGCGGAAGAAATAGAAGCCCAGGAACTCCCTTTATTTCTAGACCGCTACTATTTCTCGCCCCTCGATGAGTTGATTCATAAGTACAATGGGACGCTCGATAAACACATTGGGGATGGGATAATGGCCATATTCGGGGCTCCCATCTCAACGGGAAATGATGCAGTGAATGCGATAAGATGCGCGATTGAGATGCAAAGGGAAATATGCCGTATAAACGAAGAACTAAGGAGAAGCAACTTAGGCTTGGGTATCGGTATCGGCATTGCCACGGGGGAGGTAACCGCCGGCATCTTCGGTTCCCGCAAGAAAAAAGAATATACGGTTTTTGGCGTACCGGTTAATCTAGCAGCACACCTGGAAGAATCCGCCGGTCGAGGACAGATCCTTGTATGTGCTGAAACCTATAAGGTGGCAAAAGACTACGTGATAGGTGAAAAAACATCCCTTTCACTTTTTAGAAAAGAGGCAAAGGTGGTGGAGGCATACCGAATTGATGGACTGAAAGAAGCTTGTTAAATTGTCTTGACAAAAATTGGGGAATTAAAGTAGGATACAAAGATAAAAGAAATCGCGGGGTGGAGCAGTCCGGTAGCTCGTTGGGCTCATAACCCAAAGGTCGGTGGTTCAAATCCACCCCCCGCTACCAAAAAAGCCGGTAATTGAGGCGAGACTAAATTTTAGTCTCGTTTTTTAGTTACCGTGTTTGCCCTATATTCGATTATCGTATAGATAAATTTAGCCTTTCGTACCTTTTTATTAAATTGCTCCGTCTACAATTATTACATAACCCGGCAAGGGGGTTGGGGAGTACCTATTTTCGTCATGACTAGCTGCCATAATTGTATATGTCTGGCTCGGAATGATCCGGCACAGGAAAGGAGGTAGAACTCCCACATCCTTTTAAACCTTTCATCATACCTGGAGGCGAGTTTCGGCCAGTTTTTTTGGAAATTTTTGTTCCATGAAAGGAGCGTTTTTTCGTAGTGTGGTCCCAGATTGTGTAAGTCCTCAATAACAAAGAGATCCTCCACTGCCCTGGAAATCTGTGCCAGGCTGGGTAACATGCCATTGGGAAAGATATACCGGTTAATCCATGGGTCGCAATTTACGCGGGAGGCATTACCCCCGATGGTATGAAGGAGAAAAATACCCCCGTCCTTTAAAGAGCGATAAACAACCTCCATAAAGGTACGGTAGTTTTTATATCCGACGTGCTCAAACATGCCTACCGAAACGATCTTGTCAAAATCCCCGGAAATATGGCGGTAATCCGCTTCTATTATTTTTACTGGTAGGCCCTTGCAGAACTCGCGTGCGAAGTGGTTCTGTTCTTCCGAGATATTTACAACCGTTACAGAGCACCCGTACTTTTCTGCCGCCCATCTGGCAAGGCCTCCCCAGCCGCCCCCAATGTCCAGGAGGTGGTCTGAAGGCTTGAGTTGTAACTTTCGGCAGAGGAGGTCGAGCTTCTTTTCTTGGGCCTGGGTCAAATCGTCTGTATCCTGGAAATAAGCACAGCTGTACTGCTTGTACGGGTCCAGAAAAGAGAAAAAAAGGTCATTGCCCAAATTGTAATGGCGCTGGGCGATAATACTGGCTCGGAGACGGGATTGGAGGTTGAGTACCCGGGCAGCCAAATAAAAGAGAAAAGTTTGAATGTTTCCCTTTACTTTTCTGTCTATGCCCTCTTTGAGGAGCCGGTAGACGAACTCATCTATCAGAGGACAGTCCCACCATCCATCCATATAGGACTCCCCTAAGCCCAGGCTTCCATCTTTTAATACGCGGCTGAAGAAACGCTCATCCTTTACCTGAATATCCCATGGATTGGGGCCGTTGATCTGTATACCTGTAGCGGAAAGGAAATGGTCGATTAATTTCTTTTTTCTATCCATTTATATTGTCCCTCCCATTGTATTAGTTCAGAAATGGATGCCCTCGGAGATGAACAGGGCAAGACCCCGGCGTACGAACATGACGGCGATGGCGGCAAGCAAGAGACTGGTTATTTTTGATATCACTTTTGCCCCCGTGTTTCCCAAAAGGCGGTGGATGGCAGGGGCAAGGGAGAAGAAAACACCGGCAATGATTATATTTACCCCAATAGCGAGGGCGGTGATGAAGGCAGGGTGCTCTCTTACGAGCACCAGAGAGGTAGTGAGAACGGCCGGCCCGGTGATGAAGGGGACTCCAATGGGAACAGCGCCAATACTTTCTGGGTCATGGGTTACGTCTTTTTTTTCAGAAGCGATTAAATCCCTGATAGAGAGAGCGAAAAGCAGCGTTCCCCCGGCCACCATAAAGTCGGCTATGCTAATCTTCAGTAATTGAAATATCCCTGTACCCACGGCAAGAAAGGCTAGTGCAACTATTAAAGCCGTGGACATGGATTGCATGATTATCTTATAGATCTTCTCTTTTTCTAGTCCCGCCGTGAGCTGAATAAAAAATGGCAAAAGCCCTACGGCATCCACCGCCACAAAGAGGGGCACGAAGCACATCCAGAAGGATTTCATCCTCCGCTCCTCAAGCCAAGTAGAATGGAATGGCATCAGGCGGGAACAAAGTCCTCAGGTCTTACTTCAAACAAGCGGATGGATTCTGTGGGACACGTAACTGTACAAGCCCCGCAGCCCATGCACTTTCCTTCCTCCACCTTGGCCGTATCTCCGAGGGTGATAGCGTCAAAGTAACAACGGTCCACGCATGTTCCGCATCCTATGCATGTACTTTCATCAACGCGGGCCGTGAAGCGGCTCGGAGCTACCCATTTTTTTGGACCTTTCATTACCGCCCAGTTTAGGCAGCAATCTCGACAGCAGTTACAAATCACATGACCGACTACTTGCCGGTTATCCACTGTATGCACTAACCCTTCCTCTTCGCACAACTTGAGAATTTTTTTGGCTTCTTCTTTTGTGAGGGCACGACCTGTTCCCCTCTCGATATTATATTCCGCTGCGCGGTCTACCTGCATGCAGACCTCCAATGGTTTTTTGCAGGGGGCACCGCTTATAACACGACAGGAGCAATTGGTTACTGAGAGAGTCTTTGCGCCTTCAATGATTTTCAGCACATCTTCGTAAGGCAATACGCGGGATTGGGGTTCAATCCCTTCATTGACGGGCACCACTCTCATAATAGAGCCCGGGACAAGGTTCATAATCATCTCACCCATGGCGCTCCATTCCTTCTCCATGTACTCCTTCCATAGATCCAGAACTTCCCGGGACAGACCGGGTATCAGGGCGGTGGAATCGTGCATCTGAGGTACACTCTTTACCCGGTAATACCTGGTTACATCCCCTTTCTGGGATTTGAAGATGAGGCCCCGATGGAAGAGACTATCCATCATATTTTCGATTTCTTTCTCCGATAAGCCGGTTTTTGCAGCGAGCTCGCTTATAGTGGCAGGGGGAGAAGAGGCCAGTAATACCCGGGCTTCTAATTCATTGATAAGGGCCGCAAAGATTTTTGGCATAACCGGTGATGTGCCTGCGCCTATGGCGGCGGAAAGCTCTGAAAAAAGGCTTTTCTCTGACATTTCATCCCCCCTTGTTTTTTTCCTTGGGTAGCAAAAAATGATTTTTTGTGTCAAGGGTATTTCCGAGAATTAAATTAAGATTAAACGGTGAAGTATGCATGAACTTCCAATCACCGAAAGCATATTAAAAATAATTTTGAAACACGCCGCGAAGAATAATGTACAGAAAGTGGTAAAGGTGCGTTTGAAAATAGGCCGTCTGTGCGACCTGGAAGAAGAATGGATTCAAAACTATTTTTCCTATTTGAGCCGCGGAACAGTAGCAGAAGGGGCAACCATAGAGGTGCAGCACGTCCCCGCTGTTTTTGAGTGTCCTTCCTGCGGACGGACTTACGAGATAGATAAATCTTGTCCCCTTATGGTAAAATGCCCCTCTTGCGGATGTGAGGAAGGTAACATAATATCTGGTCGTGAATATATGGTGTCGGAAATGGAGGTTTATTAATGGTGGGTATCAAAACAGTAGAAATCAAGGAGGAAATACTAGCTGATAATAAAGAGCTGGCGAAAGAATTAAGAGAAAAAATGACCGCGAGGGGAACTATGCTCGTCAATATTATGTCCTCTCCGGGGGCCGGAAAAACCAGCCTTATTTTGCAAACCATCAAATCTCTCCGCAATCAAATAAAGATAGGTGTGCTCGAAGGAGACATCGAATCAACGGTAGATAGCGAAAAAATAGCTGCCGTTGGTATCCCCGTGGTACAGATTAAGACCGGGGGTGCTTGCCACCTCGAGGCGGCGATGGTTTCAAAGGGTCTGGAAGAATTAGATAGCGCAGAGCTCGATATGATTTTCATAGAGAATGTGGGAAACCTCGTCTGTCCCGCGGAATTTGACACGGGTGCACAGGTTAATGTAATGATTTTGAGCATCCCGGAGGGTGACGATAAGCCGCTCAAATACCCACTTATGTTCACCATCTCCGAGGGGCTTATAGTAAACAAAATGGATTATCTTTCTCTGAGTGACTTCGATCTGGAAAAACTTAGGGGGCGGGTGAAGGGGTTGAATCAGAAAATAGAAATTTTTCCCGTTTCATGCAAGACGGGAGAGGGCATCGAAGCCTGGATAAGTTGGCTAAAAGAAAGGTGGCGTAAATTCATCAAAGAAAAGAGGGGGTTCGCATACGAGAGATGATTAAACCTAAAGCAGTAGTTACAGCGATGAGCACCGCTTCCGCTATAGGACTGGAGGAGGATGAAATTTGGGCGCATTTAAAAGAAGGAAAGTCGGGAATCAAGGAATGGCCGGGCTATGAGTACCGCGGAGCAGGGTTACCCATCGGGGCATGCGAGATGGAAAGGGTGAAGGCGTATTTGAAGAGGGAGGGACTAGAATTGCAAGAACCTGAGCAAAGGGCCATAAACCTTGCCTTTTATGTCGTCAAGAAGGCCTTAACTCAGCTACCGGAACAAAAGGAGGGTCAAAAAAGAGGGTTATATGTTGGCAGCAGCCTCACAACCAATGAATTGCTCTCCATGCGTTACGGGGTTTACTTCTCAGGTGGTCGCAACCCGGCCAGCAGTATCATAGAGGGGGCAAACTGTTACTTCGCCGCTTCTATCTCCCAGGCGTTCAACTTTTCCGGGCCGGTGGTTACAATTTCTTCTTCCTGCGCTTCTTCCATTCAATGTATCGCTTATGCCATGCGGGATCTCACCTTAGGGGTGATTGATGAGGCCGTTGTGGTCGGGGTGGATTCGGCCATGACAAAACCCATGTTCGATACCTGGGCATCGGCTCGTATTTTATCCCGCCTTTCTCCGGCGGAAAAGGCGGCAAGGCCCTTCTGTCGCACCCGTCGGGGATTTGTATATGCGGAGGGAGCCGGTTGTCTCGTAATGAGAAGGGAATCCTCTGATGCCAGATTAGTTATTCTAGGGATTGATTTTAACGCAAGTCCGGGATCGCTCATCGGCCTTGATGCCCGGGACCTTTACCGATGCATGGAGGGAGCGATAAAAGAAGCGGGGCTGACACCGGGAGAAATTGATTTCCTCCATGCTAACGCAAACGGTTCGCGCCCTGGTGACTTGGAAGAGGCAAAGGCGATAAGCGCCCTAATGGGAAATAAGGTGCCCGTCTATTCATCCAAAAGCCTTTACGGTAATGCGCACGGCGCCGCTGGAATAATAAACACGATACATTCTTATTTGATTTTCAAAAATGCTTATCTGCCATCCAATGCCCACATCTTTGAACGGGACCCGGAAATAGAGGGCCTGATTAACTGCTATTATTCTCCAGAACATTCGTTTAAACCTCGTTACGGTTTAATTAACTCTTTCGGGTTTGGTGGTATGAATGCATCTATGGTGTTTCATGTTCTATAGGCTTTAAATGGACTTGACATAGGTAAAAAGTAAACGTATGTGCCTTCAAAAATTCTAATGGTCGAAGGTGGGATATTATGACAGGAAACAGTGAAAACATGAGGCCAGACTTAAAGGAGGTAATAGAGAGGCACCGCTATATTCTGGATGAAAACAGGCCAGAGGCGGTAGAGAAGAGAAAAACGAAGAATCAGAGAACGGCCAGGGCGAATGTAGCCGACTTTTTCGATGGGGGAGATTATATCGAATATGGTGCTCTCGCCGTTGCTGCCCAGCGTGGCCGCAGACCCATCGAAGAGCTTATCAAGCGCACCCCAGCTGATGGTCTCATAGCTGGGCTGGGTAAGGTGAACGGAGATTTGTTTCCTCCGGAAAAATCTCGATGTATGGTATTGGCTTACGATTATACCGTCCTTGCCGGTACACAGGGATTTTTCAACCATAAAAAAATGGATCGTATGCTGAAGTTAGCCTATGAGCAAAAGATACCCCTCGTGTTGTTCGCTGAAGGGGGTGGTGGCCGTCCAGGAGATGTGGATGCTACAGGTGTTATGATTGCAGGCCTCGACCTTTCCACCTTTTATTCCTTTGCCCGTCTTAGTGGCAGAGTACCTTTGATCGGTGCGGTATCTGGTCCTTGCTTTGCGGGTAATGCAGCCCTTCTCGGATGCTGCGATGTCATTATTGCGGCGAAAAATGCCAATATTGGCATGGGAGGCCCCGTAATGATAGAAGGAGGTGGCCTGGGGACCTTTAGGCCGGAAGAAATCGGTCCCATTGATGTCCAGACGAAAAACGGCGTGGTGGACATTGAAGTGGCCGATGACGTGGAAATGGTGGCAGTAACGAGGAAGTATCTCTCTTACTTCCAAGGGCGGGTATCCAACTGGGAGGCAGGTGACCAAACGGCCTTGAGGAAGCTGATACCGGAAAATAGGAGAAGGGTCTACGATGTGAGGGCGGTCATCAGGGCCCTGGCGGATAAAGAATCATTCCTCGAAATCAGGCCCAAGTTCGGGACAGGGATTGTAACGGGGCTTATCCGAATTGAGGGACGCCCTTTCGGGGTTATAGCCAATGATTGCCGTTACATGGGAGGGGCTATCGAAGCGGAAGGTGCGGACAAAGCCGTAAGGTTAATTAAGCTCTGTGATACCCACGGCCTGCCCATTCTTTCCCTGATTGACACGCCGGGTTTCATGGTGGGGCCAGAAATTGAAAAGAGGGCCCAGGTTAGACACGTGTGCCGCATGTTCGTGGTTGGTTCTCACGTTACGGTTCCCTACTTCAGCGTAGTTTTGCGCCGGGGATACGGGCTGGGAGCGATGGCTATGGCGGCTGGAGGATTTCACGAATCTATGTTTACCGTAGCCTGGCCCACAGGAGAATTCGGTGCAATGGGTCTTGAAGGGGCGGTTAAGGCTGGATTTCGCCGCGAGCTTGAAGCCATAAGTGACCCCCAGGAAAGACAGGCCTTTTACGAGCAGATGGTCGCCCAGCTTTACGAAAGGGGACGGGCTATGAACATGGCTTCTTACCTGGAAATAGATGCCGTGATAGACCCGGCGGAGACGAGGAAATGGTTGATAAAAGGGCTTGATTCCGTGCCACCGGAAAAGCTCGAACCGGGCGAGAGGCCCACCTACGTGGACCCGTGGTAAAACGAGATAAGGTTCGAAATGCCTTATTGGAACTAATCAGGCTTACCGCCACCAACCTGCCGGAAGATGTGGAGAAGGCCATCAGGTTAGCCTGGAAAAAGGAAGAGGCAGGTTCACCTGCCTCTTTTGCCCTTCAGACCATCCTCGAGAATGTGGAGATAGCGAGGAAAGAGCAAGTGCCCATCTGCCAGGACACAGGGATACCCCATTTTTTTGTGACCTTACCCTGTGACGAGGCGATATGGCCGTTTATGGATGATATAAGAGCTGCTACTAAAAGGGCGACTCAACTTTCCTATTTAAGGCCAAATGTCGTCGATGCCTTACGGGAGGTAAACACAGGCGATAATGTTGGGGGTGATTCAATTCCCGTCATATCTTTCAACTACCATGATGCCCCCCACATAGTTATAGATCTCTTGCTAAAAGGGGGGGGGAGTGAGAATGTGGGTAGGCAGTACACCTTACCGGATTCTAGACTAAATGCTTCAAGAGACCTGGAAGGGGTGCGGCGCTGTGTCCTGGATGCGGTCTTTAAAGCCCAAGGTTTCGGATGCGCCCCGGGTATTGTGGGGGTAGCCGTAGGAGGTGACAGGGCTCAGGGTTATCATGAGGCTAAAAAAGCCCTTCTTAGGCGCGTAGGAGAGCTTCACCCGGACAAGGAAGTTGCAAGGTGGGAAAAGAAAATACGTAAGGAGGCGAATCGCCTCCTTATTGGTCCTATGGGCTTCGGGGGTAAAACGACGGTGCTCGATGTTCACCTTACTTTTTTATATCGTCACCCGGCCAGCTATTTTGTAACTGTTGCCTATATGTGCTGGGCCTGCCGGAGGAGACGCCTCGTTTTGGAAAGAGAAAAAATATCTTTTTTCTGATAAGCTTTATCCATGACTTACCTAACCCTCCCTTTGGAAGAAAAAACCGTAAAATCCCTTAAGGTAGGGGAATTCGTTCTTTTAAAGGGGGTTATAGTGACGGCGCGAGATAGGGCGCATAAGTGGCTATGCGATACTTTTATAGAGGGCACAAGTACTCCGTCTGCCGGTGACCTTTTCATTTACGGAGAGCTTAAGTCTCTTCTTCAAGGGGGAGTCCTCTATCACTGCGGCCCCGTAATGATGAAAAAAGATAATGGCTGGGAAGTGGTAGCCGCCGGACCCACCACAAGTGAAAGGGAAGAACCTTTCGAATACGCCGTTATGAAACACTTTAAAATCGGTGCCGTCATGGGAAAAGGTGGGATGGGGGAGAAAACCCTCCAGGCATGCATGGAAATACCGTCCGTTTATCTACACGCTATTGGTGGTGCAGCTGTCATCGCTGCCAGGAGAATTTTAAGGGTAATCGAAGTATATAAACCCGAATTCGGGATGCCCGAGGCTATGTGGGTGTTTGAGGTGGAGAATTTCCCCGCCCTTGTAACGATGGATGCGAATGGCTCAAGCCTTCATGACCGTGTTCTAAGAAAATCGCAAGGGATACTTAAAGGCCTCTTTTCATCCTAAAGCAGAAATCCCCTTTATGCTGTTAGCGATGAAGAATCGCTCCCTTTCTTGAATATCTGCCGGAAGAGATGGAAAAGGTTGGAGGAGAGGGTCTTTTGCCCGTAGTTCATCGAAATATGCTGCCCAATCTCTCTTTCCCCCATCTGCCTTTATCGTTTCATACCAGAGGTCGAGCTGTTCACCCGCCTTTTTGAGGAACTCCTCGGGTTCCTCCGATAGGCCATAATGGCCGAGGCACAGGAGACGTTTCGGAAGCTGCAAAACTGTCTTCAAGGATGAAAGGTAATATTCCCGATGAAAAGGTGGGGGGGTTGCGGGGCGTAAGTACAATCTTTCTGCGGGATATGTAACCCCCACCAGTTCTCCTACAAATAGGATATCGTTCAAGAGAAAGGAGTAGTGATGAGGAGCGTGGCCTGGGGTGTCAATGGCTTTAATATGGACCGTGCCCAGTTTCATCTCTGGGTGGGGGTAAAAAGAGGAAGCGGGGACGGACGGTGCAGGGCCGTAGTCTAAAGCTACCTCCCCTAACACCTTCCTCGCCCCTTCCACCAGGCGCTTAGGGTCTATGAGGTGGGGTACCCCTATAGGGTGACAGATGATAGGGGCTGGAAAATCCTTGATAAGGAGTCCCGCTGCGCCCGCATGGTCAAGATGAATATGGGTAAGAAGAAGGGCATCGAGCTTTTTGATATCCATTTGGGTTAGGGCATCCTTCAATTTTTCATAGGTAGAAGAGGGACCGGGATCCACCAGAATCGTTACCCCTTCCTGGACGTAAAGCCAGGCGGATATAAACTTTCTAAATCCCGGGCGGGGGAGGTCGAGGTCAATCTGATAAAGCTTGTATTCTTTCGTGTTCATGGAAATTCTCCTCCGGCAGTGGCGAAGGCCCGGGCTGTTAAGTCCCGAGGGATAAGATGATGCTTCATCTGCTCAGTGAGGCTCTCTAACCCAAAATACTGGCCTTCAGCCAGAGCCACTATTTCCATGTTACCCCCATCATGAAGGGCCGCAACTCCCCCCGATGCCCAGAACATGAGCCGACGGCCAGACTTTCCCCGGGTGCGGGTTCCTCTGCCGTAAAACAAAAGCCTTTCCCCTACGTGGATGGGTCTTTTAATAGAAATCATGAGAGAAACGGTAACTGCGCCGGACGCAGTGAGCATGAAACCTGCCCAACCGAGGATTTCGTCGAGGAGCGCATAGATGGCGAGGCTGTGAAGAGTACCATTTTCTGAGAAAAGGTAGAAATCCAGATCGTCCGGCATCACAGGAGAAATTACGTATTTGTACAGGTCTGCGGGAGAGTAGTAAAACTGCCTCTTTAGGCCCGGTTCCTTGCGGTCCATACCGCAAACGAGGCAAGACCTGTATCGGGGCAAAGGGGTTAATAGCTCTAAGGGTGGGATGGAGGGGGGGCTTAAAGGGCAAAAGGAAGAACTAGGGTTGAAGGTAAATTCCATGTAAGGAAGCTCTTCATTTCTCACGAGGCCTTGGCCTTCCATTCCCCTTTCGTTGGGAACAACGTAAAAATGCACTTCATCCCCTATTTTCACCTTGCTCCCGCCGAGGCGAAAGGTGATATACCAAGGAAAAGGGGGAGGGGTACCCGTAGCGCGGCAGGCCATATCCATAAGAAGCCCCATAGAAAAACCCCCATGTGGTATATCTATCCAACCTTCCGTCTTTCCCGTCATAACCAGGGAAAAATGGCTGCCCCTTGCATCTCTTTTGGGTTCTTCCCCTCCGTAGAGAAAATTAAAGAGGAATCCTTCTGTCATGTATAGATAAAGTCTCCCCAGGGTTGCAATTTGTTGCCATCTCGTCTATTACTCCTTTGATTATAAGAAAAAACTGGGTCATGCAACGGGAAATTGAAAAAATACTTATTTATGCCTGCGCGGATATTCATGGGGTTAGGGAGCGTCTTCGTTTTATCGGGGAGTTAGTGGAAAAAGAAAAACCCCATTGCCTTGTGGTGGCGGGCGATATTTTGAGTCATCCTGGAGATAGTTTAACGGTAGCAGCGCTGGATGAATTAGAAGTAGAGACCTTTGTTGTTCCTGGGAATATGGATAGCCCGAACCTGAAGGACCAGGTTGCCCATTCCAGAAATCTATATTGGATTGTGGGGCGCGGGGAAAGGTTCGCGATGATTCATTTCTACGGGGTGGATGAAAAAATGAACCTTTCCTTGAAAGAACTGCCGAAATTGATGGGGCAAAGCCCTCTTGTCCTTATCAGTCACCGCCCTCCGTGGGGGATTCAGGATCGAGATTTTTTCGGCAGACATGCCGGCTCGAAAGAAATTGCAGCGCTTTTAAAAAACTGGAAACCGAAACTCCTGATATGCGGTCACATCCATGAAGACCCGGGATACTCGAAGATAGACGACGTGCACGTAATCAACTGCAGCATGGGTGGGGCTGGCCGCGGGTATTTGATAGAATTTGAAGACGGACACCTCACAGGGGCTAAGATGGTTAGATGATATCTGAGCGGATAAAGCGGTCTCCTATCTTACGAACCATACCTCTTTCTATGAGATTTTGCAGGTGCTTCTTCATATGGGCCCTCTCTCCAAAGGCAAAAAACGCCCTGGGTTCGCGGGGCCGACCGTAGATTATCCAAAGATTGACGATTTCCTCTAACGTAAGGGGTTTTCCCAGAGCAGAAAGGAGTTTTTCTTCTCTTTCGTAAATAATTTTTTCATACCTGTCCCACAGTTCTTCAGGTGGATGGGTAAAAATGCCCTGTTCATGGGAAGTGACCCATAGGCGGGCGGGAATCGACCGCAATCTGTGCAAGGAGGAAATGGTGTCCTCGATACTCGAATTGTGATCCCCGTACCATGGGCCAAAGGGGGTGAGATCATAATCTCCCAAGAAAAGGATGCCGGTCTCCCGGAAGAAGAGGGCGATGTGGCCCGGAGTATGTCCTGGGGCAGCTACTATTTCGACGGAAACACCGGGCAACTCTATAGTGGTATTGGGGGTGAGGTAACCCGCCGGGTGCCGGGGCCGAAAGTGAAATTCTTCAAGGAGCACCTGCTGCCAATACTGGAAGTCTTCTTCAGAATCGTAGCCGGCGAGAAACTCTTCAAGACTCGAGAGGGGAGGGGCATCTTCTCTGGTGATGTAGAAAGGCATATCTTCAAAGAGATCGAGGTCCTTGAAGTGGTCTTCATGCCAGTGGCTTAGCCAAATAGCCTTGACCTGGCCTTTGTCCCGGAGCTCGCGGAGGGTTTCCCTATCGCTGGCGGGGTCAATCAAAATGCCGGCCTCATGGAGAAACAAGGAATGGCAGTATGGGTACTTGCCTTTGTTTTTGCCCCGGATAAACCACAAATTTTCCAGTCTTACGATTTGGGAAGACATGAGGGCTCATTTATACTGTCCCCGAAAGGGCTGTCAAGTGTATAATCCCTTGACCCATGATGTCTTTTACCCTATAGTCTGCCACCAAAAAATATGGAACAGGAGGAAAAAATGAAAATCATTCTCCTTGGCGCACCTGGAGCCGGTAAAGGTACGGTGGCCAAACAACTTACCGATTATGACGGTTCCGTTCAAATTTCCACGGGGGATATTTTAAGACAGGCCGTGAAAGAAGGTACCCCTCTCGGCAAGGAGGCCAAAGCCTACATGGACCGGGGTGACCTCGTACCCGACGCACTTATAATGCGCATCATGGAGGAGCGCCTTGCCCAGCCGGACTGCGCCAAAGGGTTTATTCTCGACGGGTTTCCCCGCACAATCCCCCAGGCGGAAGCATTGAAGGAGCTCCTAAAAAAGATGGGAATCCAGTTAGATATGGTGGTGAACCTCGATGTGCCGCGAGAAATAATCCTCGACCGTTTGACAACACGCCGGACGTGCTCCAACCCTTCCTGCCAGGAAATTTACAACGTAAAAAGCTATCCCCCAAACCCGGACGGCACGTGCAAGAAATGTGGAAGCCCCACCGTTCAGCGGGATGACGAGACGGAAGAGGCAATTAATTTCCGCCTTACCACCTATATGAAAAAAACGGCTCCTCTTATTGAATTTTACCAGAAAGAGGGGCTTCTTAAGACTATTGTCTCCCTGAACTCGAAAGAAACAGTGGAAGAGATAAAAAAGGCACTCGAAAAATCGAAATGACCCGTTATCCGGAATGGGATTTAAATGAGGAGCAAAAAGCCGTCGTTTTTCAGCCGGGAGGCCCACTCCTCGTGCTGGCAGGTGCGGGAAGCGGTAAAACGCGGACCCTTACGTACCGCGTAGCCTGGCTCATGCAGTTGGGAATTTCCCCTTCCCGCATCATGCTCGCCACCTTTACTAACAAAGCTGCCCGTTCAATGCTTTCCCGTGTAATGGAGATTACGGGTAGCTCTATCCCTATGCTCTGGGGCGGGACTTTTCATAGCCTGGCACACCGCATTTTAAGGAGGCACGCCGATTTAATCGGCTATGGAAAGGATTTTACAATTGTTGATGCGGAGGATGCGACGCAAATAATCAATTTTTGCCTAACCGATAAGATTGCACGCCGTGATGCCCGTTTCCCAAAAGGTAACCTTATAAGGGAGGTATGGAGCCTCTGTGTGAATACCCATCGAACTTTAGAGGATTGTGTGGAAGAGAGATTCCCCCATCTAATTCAGTATCTCGAAGATATGAAAATGGTAGTAGAAAGTTATGGAGAGAGAAAAAGGCTTCTTAACGTCATGGATTTTGACGACCTCCTGGTGAACTGTCACCGCCTTCTTTCGGAGTTTGATGAGGTACGGTCTTACTACGCGGAGCATTTCCAGCATGTGCTCATTGACGAATATCAAGATATAAATACCCTTCAGGGCGAAATCGCAGATATGGTTGCGTCAGGGCATTGCAACATTATGGTGGTCGGGGATGATTCTCAGAGCATTTATTCTTTCCGGGGAGCGGACTATAGAAATATCCTGACTTTCCCTGAACGCTACCGGGATTGCCAGATCTTCCGGCTGGAAACAAATTACCGCAGCACTCCAGAAATTCTCCAGATGGCCAATCTCTCTATTAGAAACAATAACCGCCAGTTTCCCAAAGTACTCCGGGCGATTCGAAGGGGTGGCAGGAAGCCTGTTCTTATTCAGGTGCGAAACGCAACGCGTCAGGCAGAGTTTGTGGCAAAGAAGATCGAGGAGCTAAAACAAACGGGGGTGAATTTCCAGGAAATAGCCGTTCTATACCGGGCCCACTATCAGTCCATGGAAGTGCAGATGGAGCTTGTGCGTCGTGGTATCCCTTTTGAAATTCGCTCCGGCATACGCTTCTTTGAACAGGCACATATAAAAGATGTGGCTGCCTATTTGAGGGTATTAGTGAACGGCAGGGATGAAATGGCCTGGCGGAGGATTCTAAACCACTTAGAAAAGGTGGGTCCGGCTACGATAGGACGTGTATGGCAGGAAATCGGACAGGTACCGGATCCCCTGGCAGAGTTCCTCTCCCCAAAGACAATAAACCTCGTGCCACGGGCAGCCCGTTCAGGGCTTGAAAAACTGCAGAAGCTCCTGGAGGGGCTCCTGCAAGGTGGATATATAAGCAATCCTGCCGGAGCCATTTCGTATGTGATTGAACAGGGATACGGTGATTATCTCGCTACTAACTACACGGATTATCGGGATAGGTTGGACGATCTGGTGCATCTCTCAGATTTTGCCATTCCATTTCCCTCCCTGGGGGAGTTCCTAAACGAAATAGCCCTGCTTACGGGGCCAGCGGAAGATACGGCCCTGGTAGAGCAGGAAAGGGTGGTTCTTACTACCATTCATCAGGCTAAGGGTTTAGAGTGGCAGGTGGTTTTTGTTATCTGGGTGGCGGAGGGTAAATTACCTCTCGCCCGGGCCCTGAATGACCCGGAAGGGGAAGAGGAGGAAAGGAGGTTGTTTTATGTGGCAATAACAAGGGCAAAAGACCAGCTTTACCTTTCATATCCCGCCGTGGAATACAGCCGCACTGAGGGTTACGGCTATGTCCTCCCTTCTCGTTTTTTGAAAGAGATTCAGGTAGCCGCCCGTAAGGAACAGATTGAGCCTTTCGAATGCCTGGTTAACGAAGAGACTTAATCCCCTTGGTTACTTCACTATTTTAAGAGAAAGCTCAAGCAACTGCTCCACATTTACCGGTGATGGCGCCTCTGTAAGGGGACAAGTAGCTTTCTGGGTTTTGGGGAAGGCGATCACATCTCTGATGGTTTCGGCTCCTGCCATCATCATGACAAGGCGATCAAAACCGAAGGCAATACCGCCGTGAGGTGGGGTACCGTATTCTAGGGCTTCGAGGAAAAAGCCAAACTTGAGCCGTGCTTCTTCCTCAGATAGACCCAGGGCTTGGAAGATAATCGTTTGGATTTTTTTGTCGTGGATTCTAATGCTACCCCCGCCAATTTCAGAACCGTTCAAGACAAGGTCATATGCCCTCGCCCTCACGCGCCCCGGATCGGTCAGAATGTAGGGTACATCTTCCATCACGGGGGAGGTGAAAGGATGGTGGGTAGAGACAAATCTTTTCTCTCCTTCACTGTATTCCATAAGGGGGAATTCCGTTATCCAGGTAAAGGCGAACTCATTTTGTTTTACAATTCCTAAACGTTCAGCTATGTGGGTACGCAGATTTCCGAGGGCTTCCCGCACGATTTTCGGCTTATCAGCGACGAAGAGGATGATGTCCCCCTCTTTTGCCTCCATCCTCGAGACTATCCCTGATTTTTCCTCTGTGGAGAGGTATTTGGCAATAGGAGAGGTCCAGCCATCCGGAGTCAGTCGGGCCCAGGCCAGGCCTTTCGCGCCAAAATTAGACACGTAATCTCTTAAACTATCGAGGTCTTTACGGGAAAGGCGGCGGTCATCCTCTACCTTTATGGCTCCAACGATGCCACCCGCTTCCACAACCTCTCTGAACAGGGTGAATTCAGAATTGGCCATTAAATCAGTGATTTCCCTTATTTCCATTGGGTAACGCAAATCGGGGTTGTCTTTACCGTAGCGTGAGATAGCCTCCCAGTAAGTAAGACGGCGGAAGGGTATGGTCAGATTAATACCCAGGCATTCACCGAAAAGGTACGCCATGTACTGTTCCATTGTGGATATGACATCCTCCTCATCCACGAAGGACATCTCAATATCCACCTGCGTAAACTCTGGTTGCCGGTCAGCCCGCAAGTCTTCGTCCCTGAAACACCTGACAATCTGGAAGTAGCGGTCGAATCCGGAAATCATTAAGATCTGTTTGAAAAGCTGGGGTGACTGGGGAAGGGCATAAAAAGTTCCCTTGTTTATCCGGCTGGGTACGAGGTAATCCCTTGCCCCCTCCGGCGTACTCTTGGTGAGAAATGGTGTTTCTACTTCCACAAAGCCGTGGGACTCGAAAAAGCGGCGGGTTACGGCCGCGGCCCGACTTCTCAATAGGAGGTTCTTTTGCATCTCTGGCCGTCGTAAATCCAAGTAACGGTAACGGAGCCGCACATTTTCCGAAAGCTCTCCGGGGTTATCTATGGGGAAAGGGGGCGTTTTGGCCTCGCTTAGAATTTCCAGATCTCGGACAAAAACCTCTATTTTCCCTGTATTAAGCTCAGGGTTCTCCATACCCTCCGGCCTTAGATGAACGGTACCCAGAATGGCGAGGACGTATTCGCTCCTGATACGGTGGGCGGCCTCATGGGCCTCTTTGCTGTATTCCGGATTGAAGACGATCTGAACAAGTCCTGTACGGTCCCGGAGGTCAATAAAAATAACGCCGCCGTGGTCTCTTCTCCGATGGGTCCAGCCCATCAGGCATACTTCCTGTCCTGTGTGACGTTCGTCCAATTCTCCACAGTAATGGGTCCGTTTTCTATTCGTGATGAATTTTGCCGTCAATGCCTTTCACTCCTTAATGTATTAGCGATGGTTTCCTCCAGTTCCGCCGCGGGGATGAGTTTCTGGTTGCCTTTTTCCATATCCCGCAGGATGTACTGGCCGGATTTTAATTCATTTTCCCCCAAGAGGAGACAAAAACGTGCCCCTACCCGGTCGGCCTGCTTGAGCTGCCACTTAAGACTTTTATCACCGGATCCCATGTCGGTCTTTATATCCTTGAGCCGTAACCGATGGCTCAATTGGAAGGCAAGTTTCTGCGCCTCTTCTCCCAAGGGAACAATGAAGACCTCCAACTTTGTATTATTAACAGTTGATGTTTCCGGGAGAAGTGAGAGAAGCCTTTCGCATCCTATGGCAAAGCCAATTCCCGGGATGTGTGGTCCTCCCAATTCTTCCGAAAGTCCATCGTACCTGCCTCCACCGGCCACGGCATTCTGGGCACCGAGCTCATCGGTGGTGACTTCAAAGGCCGTGCGGGTGTAATAATCCAAACCACGCACCATTTTTGGATTGACAACGAAGGGTATCTCGCAAATCATAAGGCTTTCCTGTAAATGCTGGAAGTGATGGCGGCAGGGAAGGCAGAGAAAGTCTGTAATTAGAGGGGCTTCTTTTAAACTTTCTTTACAGAGTTCGACCTTGCAATCAAATACCCGAAGGGGGTTTACCTGCAGCCGGCGATTGCAATCGGGGCAAAGAGAAGAAGTCCGGCTCTGGAGGTAAGATTGAACGGCCTCGCGAAAGTTCTGGCGGCAGGCTGGACACCCCAGGGAGTTTATTTCCAGGGTGATTTGCTTTAGCCCCACTTCCCTGAGGAAGTGCATAAGCATCACGATAACTTCCCCGTCAATCCTCGGGTCTTCCGTCCCCAGAACTTCCGCGTCTATCTGATGAAACTGACGCAATCTACCTTTTTGGGGCCTTTCCCTGCGGAACATAGGGCCTATGGTAAAAAGCTTCAGGATGGGGTTTGCGATGTGTAGATGGTGCTCAAGAATGGCCCGGACGATGGAAGCCGTGGCTTCCGGACGAAGGGTAAGGGACTCTTCTCCCCGGTCAAGGAAGGTGTACATTTCCTTCTCCACGATATCGGTTGTTTCGCCAATGCCGCGAGAGAAGAGCTCCGTTTTCTCCATAATAGGTACCCGTATTTCTTTAAAACCGTAATTGGCAAAGACCCGGCGGGCCGTGTCTTCAATATACTGCCAAAGGGGGGCCTCATGAGGGAGAATATCTTTAAATCCACGAATTGCTGAAATTTTTACCACGTCTTCCTACCCGAAAATTATTGAGGAAAGACCCATAACATACTTAACGTTCCGAGGCAACGACGAAGGTTTTAACAACGAGGGATGAACCGTCGGATAGGAAAGTGACGGCGCCGTGCTTTTCCGTCTGAAAAAGGGGAATCGCCATATCCCTATAACGTTCAATAGTTTTGGGATTTGGCAGCATGAGGTGGCTGCTTCCTGCCGCGGAAACGCAGGCGAAATGTGGTTTTACAGCTTCAAGGAAAGGGGGAGAACTAGAATGGCGGCTTCCGTGATGTGGAACGAGGAGGACATCGCTTTTTAATTTTTTCCTGTCCCTGAGAAGTAGGAGCCCTTCTGCCCGCTCAGAAATATCCGCCGGTAAAAGAAAAGAGATTTTGCCGTGGGTTAATTTTAATACAAGGGAGCGGTCGTTCTCATCTAACACACGAAGAAACTCTCCTTTTTTAGGTGGGTGTAAGGCTTCTATTTTGGTTGCCTCCGCCGTATTATGCACAAACCCGGCGTAAATTACCCTTACCGGAATTTTCCGGGTATAAGCCTCGGTAAGCAATTCGGCAGAATTTTCGTTATTTTTAGCATCCTCGTTAACCCATATTTCCTCAACCGGAAAATTTTTAATAATATAAAGAAGCCCACCTACATGATCGGGATGGGGATGGGTCAGGACTATACGGGAGAGACGCGTCACGCCTTTATGGAGGAGGAAGGGGGCAATTATATTTCTCCCTACATCGAAGTCAGAATTGTAAAATCCACCCCCGTCGATGAGCATGGTCTCTTTCGATGTCCTGACGTAGATGGCTTGCCCCTGACCCACATCGAGGCAGGTGAGCTCCAGCTTATTTTCCAGGCTATGGAGAGGGATGCAAAACGATAGGGTAAGGGAGAAAAAAAGAAAGATGGATAGAATGAAATAGCCAACGGCCCGGGTCCCTCTTCTCAAAGCCATAAGACAGAAGTAAAGAGTGCCCAGGTAAAGGCCGATTTGCCAAAAATTTATCCCTGGTAGAAGAAGCGTAGAGTAGGGCAGGGAGGCAAAGAAACCTACAATGAGGACGGAGAGGTCGGCTAACTTTGCCGTTATAGTGATAATCAGATGGGAAAAGGAACTCGAAAGGGGGGCAAAGATCATTATTATCATTGAGAGAGGTACCACGAGGAAACCCAAGATGGGCACTACCAGAATATTGGAGATGATAATTAAGGGGGATAGGCGATGGAAGTGAAAGACAATAATAGGTAACGTCCCCGCGGCAGCACTAAGGGTGGTTGCGAGGAAGGTATAGAAAGTTTTCAATGTTTTTCTAAGCAGGGGAGGGTAATCTGCCATAGAAGGAAGCAGGGCCATGAGTTTTGGGGTCATGTAGATAAGGGCATAGACCGCCGAGAAAGAAAGCTGAAAGGCGAGGTCAAAAAGTAGATAGGGTGAGATGAGAAGGATAACCAAAGCGGCCAGGCAGACAGTATTTTCGGAGTCTCGAATGCGCCCCAGGATAAAGGCAAGCATGAAGACCAGGATGGTGATGGTGGCCCTGATGACGGAGATTCCGGCGCCGGCTATAAATGTGTAGAAAACAACAGAGAGGGTGGCAAAAATCGTTGAGATAAGCTGGAGGTTGGTATAAAGGAGAAGAGATGGGTAAAGAGAAATTAGCCAGCGCATCGTTAAACCGACAAAGCCCGCCAGAATTGCCATATTGAAACCAGAGATGGCGATAATGTGAGAGGTGCCCGTCCGGTTGAACTTTTCCATGAGTTCTCGGGGTATACTGTTTTGCAGGCCTAAAACGCAGGCCTGAATGATAGCTGAAGCAGGGTAGGGGGCGTTTTCGCCTATGACCCGGCGCAAAAACTCGCGATAGCCCATGAAAGGCATTAAGAATGGATTCCCATAACCAGAACGGATGACACAGATTGCGCTGGGTTGGGAGATTATCCCTCTTGCCCAGATCCCCCGATAGCGCAGATACCTTGCATAATCGAACACCCCTGGATTTTTAAAACTTCGCGGTTCTTTCAGGCGCGTCTTAAACCGAATGACATCCCCGTAGAAAAAAGTCTGGTTTGTCCTTACGGAAAGATAGATTCGGCCATGGCTTGATTGAGCCCTTCCATGCTCATATATGCGGTACAGGGAAACGGTAAGGTTGGTACCCTCTCCGGGATAGGAGATGTCTGTTATGACCCCTTCCATAGAGTGGAGGGAGTCGCCTGTTCTATAATAGACGTGATGGGCATCCCGCGGCAGGGCGGAAATAATTTCCATATGTGTTATACCAAGAAGGAAAAAAATCGCGGAGAGAAATATCAGGGTGAAGGCTTTACAATACCGGAAAGAGAGGAGCAAGGCAAAAAAAGATGCCGCGAGCAAGGCGAGGAGGATATAAATGGGTATCTCAAAATATGCGCCGCCCGTAATGCCTGCAATACAGGCCATTAGGGGAATAAGAAGAGGTCTTTTCATCTCAATCCCCGGTAGATTTAATATTGCATATGGCGAAAAAAAAGATAAAGTGTCAACAAACAAAAAAGGAGGTTATGGCGGTGATTCAGCTGGAAACGTTGAAGCAGGTAGTGAGCGCCCCTTTTGATTTTACTACCCCGGAAGCTTCAGTGGGTTTTGTATGTTCCTACGCTCCTGAAGAACTTATTTTGGCCGCGGGATACACACCGGTTAGGCTGTTTGGGGTCGAGGGAGAACATTCCCTCGCCCATCGCCATCTTCAATCTTACGCCTGTTCTTTAGTTCGGGGAATCTTGGAAGAAGGCTTAAAGGGAGAGAGGAAAAACCTTGCCGCTATCGTCTTTCCGGATGCCTGTGATGCCATTCGACGCCTTTCGGATATCTGGCGCATAAACGTTAAGGGACCGATACATTTTGATCTGGTCTTGCCTGTGAAACTGAATACAGAAAGCGCGCAGGCCTATACGAGAGAACTCCTTGTACAATTCCGGCAGGAACTGGCCGAATCGTTAGGCGCCATTATCACCGATGAGGGGCTAAAAGAAGCAATACGCCTCATGAATGAAATAAGAGCCTGCCTCCAGGAAATTGATAGACTCCGCGCAAATGGCCCATCTGCTATCTCGGCTCGGGATTACTATACGATATTAAGGGCGGGTATGGTGATGGACCGTCGGCTTTACCTCAGACTCATTCAGGAAATTTATAACGAGTTTAAAAGTCAGGGGGAAAAGGAAGAAAAAAACGGTCGGGTTCTGCTCGTGGGGGGGATGTGCAAAATACCGGAGATATTTTCGGATATCGAGGAGGCAGGGGGATGGATAGTGGGGGACGATTTATGCGTCGGGTCCCGTTACTTTTCCACCCTTTGCCGGACCGAAGGCGATCCCCTCTATGCCATAGCGGAGCGTATCCTCGCCCGTCCTCTCTGCCCGGCGAAACATAGGGGAATACGCACTCGTTTTGAACAAATTATAGATAAAGCAGAGAAAACCGGGGCCAAGGGGGTAATCTTCATCCAGTACAAATTCTGCGACCCCCATGCCTTCGATTATCCCGATTTAAAGGAAGCACTGGCCGAAAGGGGGCTGCCTACCCTTCTTATTGAGATAGAAGACCCGCTGCCGGCGGAAGGCCAGATTAAAACAAGATGTGAAGCCTTTATAGAAATGATTAAGGGAGATTGAACTCATGGTTAAAATATCTGCAACAGCAAAGTTGAGAGAAATTATGACGAATTATTACATTGAGGCCAAAACGGCACGGGAAAATAATCGCTTGGTAGCCTGGATTACAAGTGGTGGGCCAGTGGAGCCGCTCATTGCCATGGACATTATTCCCATTTATCCGGAAAACCACGGGGCGATGATCGGGGCGGCAAAAATGGGGAAAGACCTGTGTGAAAAGGCAGAAGCTATGGGATATTCCCCCGATTTATGTTCCTATGCCCGCTCGGACATTGCCTGCTCCGCCACTAACGGAGGACCCATCGGGGGGTTGCCGGAGCCGGACATGCTTATTTGCTGTAACAATATCTGTGGGACGGTTCTCAAGTGGTACGAAATTCAATCTCGCCGTTTTAATGCCCCCCTTTTCATCTTTGATACACCTTTTTGCCATACCGGCTACAGCCCAGAGGTGGCGCGTTATGTACGTAGCCAGATTAACGAATACGTCTCCTTCTTGGAGGAGGTAACCGGCCGGCGGATGGATTTAGACCATCTTGCCCAGGTGGGAAAGCTATCCGTGGAGGGACAGGGGTTATGGCAATCCGTCCTTGATACGGCTATGAACCATCCCTCGCCTATGAGCGCCTTTGATGCCTTCATCTATATGTCCCTCATCGTTACCTTACGGGGTACAAAGGTGGTTGTGGATTTTTATTCCGAACTCCTGCAAGAAATGCAAAGGCGCATAAAAGAGGGTATTGGCGCAGTGAAGGAGGAAAAATATCGACTCCTGTGGGATAATATCCCTATCTGGTACAGAATGAAGTGGCTTTCTGAAAAATTCGCTTCTTATGGGGCTTGCCTCGTGGCTGATACTTACACTTCTGCTTGGTGTGGCTCCCTCAAATACATAGACGAAAACGACTTTCTCAACTCTATGGCGGAAGGTTATACCCGCATTTATCTGAACATAGGGGTAGATGAAAGGGCCCTAACCATTATGGATATGGTACAAAAGTACGATACCCAAGGTCTCGTCATCCATTCCAACCGAAGCTGCAAACCCTATTCCCTCGGACAGTACGACATACAGGCCATGGTAGAGAGGGAACTTGGTATACCGACAGTCGTTATTGAGTCTGATATGGTAGATGAAAGAAGCTTTTCTGAAGCGCAAATTGAAACGCGTATAGAGGCCTTCATGGAAATCCTATCATCACGCTCCATGAGCTAAGGCCTCTTTTTTTGATACGGACAGGTAGAAAGTTCCTTTTAACGGCCACCTTTTTCCATCTCCAAAAGCGTCTGTTCTAATTTTTTCAGCTCATCGCCAAAAGCCCCCCAGTTGCCCTGACGCAAGAATTCCTGGGCACGCCTATAGTGGTTAAGCGCCTGGGTAGCCATACCTTTTTCTTTGATTGCTGGCGAGAAAGATTCCTGAGGGTATTTCTCCTTTATCGTTGCGCTGCCACCGAAGATTCGCGATAGGGCCATCTCCAAGTTTTCTTCCATTGCAATGGTATTGCCGTAGGCCACAATGATTCTCTTTAGCTCCGGTAGCTGGCCCTTTTCCGAAGCGAGAAAAATGGGTTGAACGTAAATAATAGACTGTTCAATGGGGATGGCGAGAAGGTTTCCGGTTATGACCTGAGAACCTCTTTGATTCCACAGGGACATTTGCTGTGAGATATAGGCATCCTGATTTATGCGGGCCGCGATCTGGCGGGGACCATAAACGAGGCGTTGTTTGGGGAAAACATAAACGATGAGCTTTCCATAATGGGGGGCATCGCAGCGTGCGGCCATCCAGGCTGCCATATTATCCTTCTTTGATGGGGTAAAGGGTATGAGGAGGATGTACTCTTCTTTTTCCTCGTGGGGCAGTTTCATGATTGTATAGTACGGTTTCATTTCCTGTTCAGATGTTCCGGCCGGTATGCGAGGAATCATCCATAGGTCTTCTTTGTTGTAAAATACCTGAGGGTCTTTCATATGATAAGTTTGGTACATCCGCGCTTGAATGAAAAGGAAACTGGGGGGATAGCGGATATGGCCTATGAGAAAAGGGGAGATTTGAGACATGGGTTTTAGGAGCCCGGGGAATGTGCGCGAGTAAACTTTTATCAGGGGATCTTTAGGATCACTGATATAGAGGTCTATCGTGCCGTCATAGGCGTCAACCGTTATCTTCAGGGAGTTTCTTATGTAATTGCCCAATTTGGGTATCGGTTCCGAGTATGGGAAGCGGGAGGTGGTGGTATAGCCATCTAAAATCCATTTCAGCCTGCCCTCAGGGGTAACCACGAGATAGGGGTCTGGATCCAGCACGGCAAAAGGAACGAGTTTAGATACCCTCTCACGGATATTTCGATAATACATAATCCGGCTTTCGGCGGTGAGGTCGTTTGAAAGGAGAATCATGAATGACTTGAAGCGAATGGCGTACAGAACCTTACGCCAGAAGGAAAGAGGTACACCTCCCTTGCCGTTATACCGAGTGTAAACGTTCTTTTCTCCAACGGGGTAGTCAAATTCAGGCCTCCGGGTCATGACAAAAGAATAATCAGATTCCGTTTCGCTGTAGTACAACTCCGGCCTGGTAATACGGATATCTGTAGTTGAGACAGGTGGGATGTCCTTTATAAAGAATTCGGGAAGCCCCTCTTTGGTTATGCGGTTTACTGGTCCCATCACAAGGCCGTAGCCATGCGTGTACGTGAGATGTTCATTGACCCAGGTGCGGGCCGGTAAGGCTGCATAGGAAAGTTCACGGGGAGCGAGCATTACCTGCCGGTACTCACCGTTTATCAGATAACGGTCGTTATCTACCCCGAGAAATTTATAATAGGTCCTGATTTCCTGAAGCTGACCAAAGGTTTGCAGCAAGGGGGCATAGTCCCAAAGCCTGATATTTTTAATCGTGGCGTTGTTTTTCTTTATGTCCGATAATGTTAGGTTCTCTAAGGCGGGAAATTCTCGTTCTTCAATGCTTTCGAGGTTGTATGCGGTACGGGTAAACGAGATATTGTATTCCAGATAGGGTTTTTCGAGGGTTATTTCATTAGGTAGGACAACGAAACGCTGGATGAAGACCGGTAGTATGCCTTTCCCTGCAACGTGAACAAAAATGAGGAAAAGGACAACCATAGCGGCCGGTCGCCAGTCTCTTCTGAAGATGGTAAGAAAGATTGAGAAACTGCAAAGAAGGCATATAGCGCAAAGGAGATAAAGAACCCAGATCTGAGTGGTGGCATCCGCGTAACCAGCGCCGTAGACAGCCCCCCTCTTGACAAAGGGGATTTCGCCCAAGTTTAGCCAGTAGCCAAAAGCTAGGACCAAGAAAAATAAAACAAGAAGGCCAAGGAAGTGCCTTCGGGCCCTGGGGAGAAGGTGAAAACGTGAGATGGATTTCCAGAGGATAGCGCCTCTCAGGGAATAGATGATTACAGAACCCATAAGGGATAGAATTACGGAGGTGAGAAGGAAATTGTATAGGTGCTTAAGCAGAGGATACTCAAAAACGTAGAAGGACACATCTCGTTTGAGGAGGGGGTCCTTAACATTAAAGGGTAGGCGGTTGATAAATACAAGGAGCTGCTCACCCAAAGAGGAACCTGAAAGGGCGGCCAGTATCCCTAAGATGCAAGAAACGGCTAAGACTTGGCGCTTTAAAGTAGATTGAGAAGGCAACCGGAAGGAAAAGGGCAGATTATCAGCTCCCCATACCACATCCTGGGGCCCCGCTAAGCGCAGGGCAAGCCATAGATTACTATAGAGAACGAGGAAAAATAAACCCCCGAAGACTAAGGCGGCTTTTCCCTGGGCGAAGAGAGTTATGGTAAAGACCTGCGTATAACCTATTTCTCGAAACCAGAGCCAGTCGGTATAAAAGTATATCCCCTGCCATCCCAGGATAAAAAGAAGGAGGAAGGCAAAAATAACCCATGTGTATTTTTTCCTCTTCGGGCCTGGCCACTCTTGGGGCATGGTAAGACCTCCGATTTAAAGTTTGTTAAAACCTACCTTTAAAGAGATGTTCCATCAAGTTTTTTATCGCGGGAGTTTCACCTGCCCCATTTTTCCTTTTTAGAAAGGGATTGACTCGCAAAATAGCATATAATAAAGGAAACTCTATTTTTTAATATCCAAGGGGCCAAATGAGGACAGGAAAGAAACTATACATAGAAACTTACGGATGCCAGATGAACGTAAGGGATACCCGGCAAATCGTAGCCCTTCTTAAGGCCTATGGATACGAAGAGGTTTCCCATCCGGGGAAGGCCGACGTTATCATCATCAATTCCTGTACTGTCCGGGAAAAGGCCGCCCAGAAAATTGTGAGCCGGTTGGGTCGCCTACGTAAGTATAAAACCAAGAAAAAGGAGATCATTGTGGCACTAGGTGGGTGTTTGGCCCAGCACCGGGGAGAGGAAATTATAAGGCGCTTTCCTCATCTGGACCTCGTTTTTGGTACCCATAGTGTTGCGAATCTGCCTCAACTGCTAAAAAGTATAGAAGAAACCGGTGAGCGCATAGTTGAGATTTCTTTTTCTTCCGGGCTTTTTTGCTACCCTCGAGCCCCTGTTCCTGAAGAAAAGAGTATATGTGCCTTTATAACCATCATGCAGGGTTGTAACAATTTTTGTAGCTACTGTGTCGTGCCCTACGTAAGGGGGCGTGAAGAAAGCAGACCTCCGGACGACATTATAGAAGAGATAAAAATTCTCGTCGACCGGGGGGTTAAAGAAGTAACACTCCTTGGGCAAAACGTGAATTCTTATGGACATACCCTCGCAGAACATGTTACATTTCCATATCTTCTTTCTAAAATTTCAGAAATTGAAGGATTGGAGCGTATTCGATTTACCACCTCCCATCCAAAGGACCTATCGGAAGAGCTCATTGATTGTTTCGTTCACCTGCCCAAGCTTTGCCCCCACATTCATCTTCCTTTTCAGTCAGGCTCCAATAGGATTTTAAGACTCATGAACCGAAACTACACGAGGGAAGAATACATGGAGAAGGTAAAGATGCTGAAAGAAAGATGCCCGGATATTGCTATCACTGCAGATGTGATGGTGGGTTTTCCCGGGGAAACGGAGGAAGACTTTAACGATACCCTGGACCTCATGGATAAAATCAGGTTTGACAACCTCTTTTCCTTCAAGTATTCAAAGAGAGAGGGTACTTATGCCGCTAATCTTCTCGATGATGTGCCGGAAACAGTCAAGGCGAGGAGGTTAAGGCTTTTGCAGAAAAGGCAAGAGACTTATACCTGGGAGAAACACCGGGCACTCATCGGAAAAAGAGAGGAGGTATTAGTGGAGGGGTTAAGTAAAAATTCTCCTCAGGAGCTAATGGGTCGAACGGGGACAAACAAGATTGTAAATTTTCCGGGTCGTGAGAATTTGTTAGGGGAAATAGTGCCGGTTACCATTACGGGGGCGTTCCTACATTCTCTCCGGGGAGAGATTATAGAGTAAGGAGGAAAAGTCATGATGGTGGAGATGAAAGTAGCAGGTATTACCATCGATCCTCTGACGAGCACACCCATCGTAATCCTCAAAGATTTGGAGGAAAAGAGGGCAATACCCATCTGGATAGGGTTATTCGAGGCCAGTGCCATTGCCACTCAATTAGAAAATGTTTCTTTTTCACGGCCCATGACGCATGACCTCATGAAGAGCGTGATCGAGAAGCTAAATGCCCGTTTACTGAAGGTGGAAATTAACGACCTCAAAAACAACACTTACTTCGCTGAAATGCACCTTTTGCGGGATGACGAGGTGATCGTGATTGATGCCCGGCCCAGTGATGCTATTGCGGTAGCCCTTCGAATGGAAGCGCCTATTTATGTAGATGAAGCTGTTATAGAACGATCGAGAAATGTGGACGTCAGTGCCCAATCGGAGGATTTCAAGAAGCTGAGGGATGAAAAGCTCCTCGAATTTTTAGAGAACCTGTCGCCGGAAGATTTCGGCAAGTATAAAATGTGAATATGTTTAAGACAAAAGAAGTGGAAAATCTCCTGGAGGATTACGGCCGATTCCTCAGACTGGAAAAAGGCTATTCCGCCCACACCCAGATGGCATACGTGGGTGATGTACGGCAGTTTTTTGCCACCCAGGAGGGGGTTTCTACCATCGCGCGGCTGAAAGAGATCGATATTTCTACCGTTAGGCTTTATCTTGCCTCTATCTACCAGCGCGAGATGTCTAAATCTACCGTGGTGAGGAAAATTGCAGCTCTTAGGTCCTTCTTTAGCTTTTTACAGAGGAAAGGAATAATCGAGATGAATCCTGTGGAGAACATTCAAGGACCCCGTCTCGAAAAGAATGTACCATCTTTCCTCACCGTAGACGAAATGTTTGCTCTTCTTAATGCGGATTTCGGAAGGGAAGAGACAGGTTTGAGAGATAAAGCCATTCTGGAACTCCTCTATACTTCCGGTATAAGATTAAGGGAACTTACGGGATTAAATATGGAGGATATAGATTTCACCGAAGGGGTAATGAAGGTGCGGGGAAAAGGTAAGAAAGAACGCCTCGTTCCCATCGGCAAGCCGGCCATGGACGCTCTTAAGGCCTATCTTGAGGAGTCAGGAAAAATTGAAGAAACAGGTGAGAAGCCGCTTTTTGTCGGTCTTAACGGGAAAAGGATAAACCCGAGAACGGTAGAGAAGATAGTGGATAAATACGCGAGGCTCTGCGGGGTGAAAAAGATCTCTCCCCATGTCTTTCGCCATTCTTTTGCTACGCATCTTTTGTCAATGGGGGCGGACCTCAGGGTTATCCAGGAACTCTTAGGGCATGAAAGCCTCTCCACGACGCAGAGATATACTACGGTAGATGTAGCCCGGCTCATGGAGATTTACGACCGGGCGCATCCGAGGGCCAAGGGGGTGTAAAAGGTGAAAGTTATTGGTACCACGATTGTGGCGGTTCGACATAAAGGTAAAGTTACGATCGCCGGAGACGGTCAGGTTACCTTTGACGTGACGGTTATGAAAAGCGGCGCGAGAAAGGTAAGGCGTCTGTATCAGAATAAAGTCATCGTGGGCTTTGCGGGAACCACGGCGGATGCTTTTACCCTTTTCGACCGTTTCGACCAGAAACTCGAGCAGTACAATGGAAATCTGCTGCGGGCAGCCGTGGAGTTAACGAAAGACTGGCGAACGGACCGGGTGCTCCGTCATTTAGAAGCATTGATGATCGCAGCAAGTAAGGATAACTTTCTCCTTATCTCAGGAAATGGCGATGTCATAGAACCGGATGATGAGGTCATGGCCATTGGCTCAGGGGCACCTTACGCCCTGGCAGCAGCGAGGGCCCTCATCAGGCATTCCGACCTGTCCGCCACGGAAATTGCCCGGGAAGCGGTGAAAATTGCTTCAGAAATTTGCATATACACCAACGATAACATCACGGTGGAAGAACTTGATTTAGAAGAGGATAAGGGGTAGCGGTAACTTATGACGGAAAATGACTTAACACCAAAAAAAATAGTGGAGAAGCTTGACCAGTACATTATCGGGCAGACGGAAGCGAAAAGGGCGGTAGCCATCGCCTTGCGCAACCGGTGGCGCAGGCAGAGGGTGTCCAGAGATATGGGGGAGGAAATCTCTCCCAAAAACATTATCATGATTGGACCTACGGGGGTAGGGAAAACGGAAATTGCGCGACGGCTGGCCAAACTGGATAATTCCCCTTTTCTCAAAGTGGAGGCTTCAAAATTCACGGAAGTAGGGTATGTGGGCAGGGATGTGGAATCCATGATAAGGGATCTGGTTGAGATAGCCGTAAGCCAAACCAAGGCGGAAGAACAGGAGAAAGTACGGGAGAAGGCATCAGAACTCGCGGAAGAAAGGATCTTAGATATTCTCCTTCCCATAAGGCCGGTGGAAAGAACGGTAGGAGAACTAATTTCTTCTTCCCCCCGCCCGGAAAAGGTAGAGGAAGAGACAACACGGGAAAAATTGAGAAAACTCCTGAGGGAGGGTAAATTAAACGACCGTGTGGTGGAGATAGAGGTGGCCGAATCCAAGCCGGGGCCCATGATTGAAATTTTTTCCACGGCCGGGGTGGAGGATTTGGGATTTAATATCAAGGATCTCCTGGGAAACATTTTCCCGCCGAGAAAGAAGAGGACCAGGGTAACCGTCGCGGAAGCCCGGGAAATCCTGGAGCAGGAAGAGGCCCAGAGGTTGATTGACATGGACAAGGTGGTAAAGACGGCGCTGGAAAGGGTAGAACAATCGGGTATTATCTTTTTGGACGAAATTGATAAGATTGTGGGAAGCGATACGTCACATGGCCCCGATGTATCACGAGGGGGTGTTCAGCGCGACCTTTTGCCTATCGTAGAGGGTTCTACCGTAAATACGAGATACGGAATGGTCAGAACGGACCATATCCTCTTTATCGCAGCCGGTGCTTTCAGCAGTTCGAAACCTTCTGATCTTATACCGGAACTTCAGGGGCGTTTTCCCATCCGGGTGGAACTCGACTCTTTGGGAAAGGAAGAGTTTATAAGAATCCTTACAGAACCCCACAATGCCCTGGTGAAGCAGTACATCGAGCTCATGGCTACGGAAGGGGTGAAACTTGCCTTTACCGATGATGCCATTGCCGAGATTGCAGAGATTGCCGCTATGGTCAACGAGAGGACAGAAAATATCGGGGCCCGACGCCTGTACACCATTATGGAAATTCTCCTGGAAGACATCTCCTTTGATGCGCCGGATATGAAGGGGGCAGAGGTGGTTATAGATGCGCAGTATGTGCGCGATAAGTTATCAGATATAGTAGAGGACGAGGATCTCAGCCGCTACATTTTGTAAAAAGGGGTAAGAAATGGACCATATTGCAAAATCAATGGAACGGGCAAATATTCTCATTGAGGCTTTACCATACATCCGCCGCTTTTACGACAAGGTCATTGTTATTAAATACGGTGGGCACGCGATGATTGATGAAGAGCTGAAGGACATGTTTGCCCGGGATCTGGTTATGATGAAATATATCGGTCTACATCCCGTAGTAGTACATGGTGGGGGCCCGCAAATCGGTCGTTATCTAAATCGCATGGGGATAGAATCCCACTTTATTCAGGGTATGCGCGTAACGGACGGGGAGACGATGGATATAGTGGAAATGGTTCTGGTAGGCAAGGTTAATAAGGAAATCGTGGGTCTGATCAACAAGCATGGTGGTAAGGCGGTGGGCTTGAGCGGGAAGGATGGGGGACTGATAAGGGCGGAAAAGTACTATTTAAACGAGGAAAAGGCCAAAGATACACCGCCGGAAATTATAGACATTGGGCTTGTGGGAAAGGTGAAAGAGATAAACGGGACCCTACTGGAATCCCTCGTTCGTAGCGGTTTTATCCCCGTTATTGCCCCGACGGGGTACGGTGATAATAACGAAACTTACAACATTAACGCAGACTTAGTTGCTGGGGCAGTGGCGGCGTCGATAAAAGCGGAAAAACTCATCCTCCTTACGGATGTGCCTGGTGTACTGGATGAAAATAGCGGGCTTATAAATGCTATGAACAGTGGCCGTGCCCAGGAACTCATCGAGGCGGGTATCATTCATGGGGGGATGTTTCCCAAAGTGAAATGCTGCCTCAAGGCGCTGAGGGAAGGGGTAGGCAAGGCCCATATCATTGATGGCAGGCTGAAACATGCCATACTTCTCGAAATTTTTACCGATCGCGGTATCGGAACGGAAATAGTTATTTGAGGGTAAAAATGTCCAATACAGAAATCATCGCCCAGGCCAACCGGTATCTCATGAATACCTATAACCGCTACCCCATTGTCCTCTCCCGAGGGAAGGGGACTCGGGTCTGGGATTTGGATGGGAAGGAGTATCTCGATTTTGTGGGTGGCATAGCCGTGTGTAGCTTGGGACATTGCCATCCCCTGGTGACCCAAGCAATAAAGGAGCAGGCGGAGCGTCTCGTGCATGTGTCGAATTTATACTATATCTCGGCTCAGGTTACCTATGCCCGTATGCTGGTGGAAAAAACATTTGGAGACAAGGTGTTCTTCTGCAACAGCGGGGCAGAGGCAAACGAAGCGGCTATTAAGCTCGCCCGTAGATATGGAAGAAAGACGGGGAAAGACCGGTATGAAATTATCACCATGGAAAACTCCTTTCATGGGCGTACGATGGCAACGATTACTGCCACCGGTCAGGATAAGGTTAAAAAAGGCTTTGAGCCCTTAGTACCTGGCTTCAAGTACGTGCCGTTTAACGACGTGGACGCCCTGGAGAGGTCAATAGACGATCGTACCTGCGCTGTCATGCTGGAGCCTATTCAGGCGGAGGGAGGTGTGAGGGTTCCCGATGAGGACTATTTAAAAGAGGTGCGTCGCCTCTGTGATAAACACGGGATTCTCATGATCCTTGATGAAGTGCAGACGGGTATGGGTAGGACGGGCCGCTTGTTCGCCTACGAACATTTCGGGGTTGTCCCCGATATCATGACCCTGGCCAAAGCCCTGGGAAACGGTTTCCCCATTGGTGCTATGATTACTACCGATAAGGTGGCGGATTGTTTCGAGCCAGGCAGTCATGCCTCCACTTTTGGTGGCAATCCCCTCGCTATGGCAGCCGCCCAGGTGGTGTTGGAAACGATAAGCAACGGTAGATTTCTCTCCGAGGTAAGGGAAAAAGGCCTGTATTTGAAGGAAAGGCTTATGTTTCTCGCCCGGAAATTTGACAAGGTGAAAGAGGTGAGAGGACTCGGTCTCATCTGCGGAATGGAACTTAAAGTCGAAGCGAGTCCTATAGTTATGTCGTGCCTGAAAGAAGGGCTTCTCGTAGCCACCGCCGGAACCCATGTTTTGCGCCTTCTCCCACCCCTGGTAGTTAAAAAAAAGGAAATTGATGAGGCGGTAGAAAGACTGTCTCATGCCCTGGAGGTTTCATGAAAAAAGACCTTGTCCGTATTAGTGATCTTGAAAGGTCAGATGTGGATTACATTTTCTGCCGGGCAAAAGAACTGAAAAAATGGCAAAAAGAAGGGGTTCCTTATAAACCCCTCGCTGGAAAAACGCTCGGCATGATCTTTGACAAGTCCTCTACCAGAACCAGGTTATCCTTCGAAGTGGGCATGTACCAACTGGGAGGGCTTGCCATCTTCTTAAGCAGTCGGGACACGCAACTCGGGAGAGGGGAAACCATAGCCGATACGGCGAGAATAATGTCTCGCTATCTGGATGCGGTTATGATTAGGACCTTTAGCCAGGAAATGGTGGAAGAGTTCGCCCGCTGGGCTACCATCCCCGTTATAAACGGGCTTACCGATCTTTTGCACCCTTGCCAGATTTTAAGCGACATTTTCACCATTTTAGAAAAAAGGGGTTCTTACGAAAATGTCACGGTTGCCTATATTGGAGATGGGAACAATGTAGCCAATTCCTGGCTGGAAGCGGCTTGCGTTTTACCCATTAGGGTCGTCATGGCCTGCCCGGCAGGGTATGAGCCGAATGAGACAATCTTTCAGATGGCAAAGGAAAGGGCAAAAGACAGTGTTTCTATTGGCCATGACCCTAAAGAAGCAGTAAAAGATGCGGATTTCATCTATACTGACGTATGGACGAGCATGGGCCAAGAGGCCGAGCAGGAGGCAAGGAGGCGCAGTTTTCAGGGTTACCAGATAAATGGCGATTTGCTAGCCATCGCTCCAGGTCATGTGTGCGTCATGCACTGCCTGCCAGCCCATCGAGGTGAGGAGATAACAGAGGAAGTAATCGAGGGACCTCATTCTATTGTCTTTGACCAGGCCGAAAATAGACTACACGTCCAGAAATCCATTCTGGAAATTTTAATGAAGGGAGTATGATGAATGGCAAGGAAGAAGAAAATGAAGGTGGTTTTAGCCTATTCCGGCGGACTCGACACCTCCGTCATCCTCAAATGGCTGATAGAAACTTATGACTGTGAAGTTATAGCCTTTGTGGCCGATGTGGGGCAAAAGGAAGAGCTTAAGGGTCTCGAAGAAAGGGCGAAGAGAACGGGGGCGAGCAAAGTTTACATTGATGATCTAAAAGAAGAATTTGTCCGGGATTTCGTTTACCCCGCCTTGAGGGCGAATGCCATATACGAAGGTACTTATCTTCTGGGCACTTCCCTCGCGAGACCCCTTATTGCAAAAAGGCAGGTAGAAATTGCGAGAAAAGAAGGGGCAAGCGCGGTCTGCCACGGGGCCACGGGTAAGGGAAACGACCAAGTACGCTTTGAAATTACCTATACGGCCCTGGCACCGGAACTCAAAATCATATCTGCCTGGAAAGACCCTAACTGGCCTTTTAAATCAAGGCAGTCGATGCTGGATTACGCTGCTAAATATCTCATACCTGTTCCCCTGGTAACCAGAGAGAAACCTTACAGTAGTGACCGAAATGCCCTTCATATTTCCCACGAAGGCGGAATTCTGGAAGACCCCTGGGCGGAACCCCCCGAGGATATCTTTGTCCTTACCCGTTCCCCCGAGGCGGCACCGGACAAGCCCACTTATCTGGAAATTGATTTTACCCAGGGCAATCCCACGGCCGTAAACGGTAAAAAGCTTTCCCCGGCCAGGTTACTGGACTACTTAAATGGCATAGCAGGAGAGAACGGCATCGGTCGCGTGGATATGGTGGAAAACCGCTTTGTCGGCATGAAGTCGAGGGGAGTATATGAAACGCCAGGGGGAACCGTCCTTTGGGCGGCCCATCGGGCGTTGGAATCGATCACGATGGACAGGGAAGTGATGTTACTCAGGGATGGGCTTATTCCTAAATACGCCCAACTTGTGTACAATGGTTTTTGGTATGCCCCGGAAAGAGAGGCTTTGCAGGCCTTCATTGACGAAACCCAGAAAAATGTCACAGGCACCGTAAGGGTTAAACTGTACAAGGGCAACTGCATCATTGTGGGCCGCAAGTCGCCTTATTCTTTGTACAGTGAAGATTATGCTACATTTGAAGAAGATACCGTGTACAACCAGATGGATGCGACAGGATTCATCAGGCTAAATGCTTTACGCCTGAAGATTCAAGCCCTAAAGAAGATGAAAGGAAAACCGGGAAAATAAAATGGCATCCAAATCTGAAAAACCCTGGGCCGGTAGATTTCGCCAGGCCACTAACCCGGAGGTGGAAAAATTCACCGCCTCCATCCATTTCGATTGTCGCCTTTACCGGCACGATATCGAGGGGTCTATTGCTCATGCCAGAATGCTCCGGCGACAGGGGCTCCTTTCGAAGGAGGAGATGGAGGCCATTGTAAAGGGGTTACAAAAAATCAGGGCCGAAATAGAGGCCGGGACCTTTGAATTTCGTCTGGAAGACGAGGACATCCACATGGCCATTGAAAAGGCCCTGATCGCGAAAATAGGGAAGGTCGGGGCGAAACTCCACACGGGCAGGAGCAGAAATGACCAGATTGCTCTGGACATGAGGCTTTACCTCAGAGAGGAAATCGAGAAAACGAGGGACCTTCTCCTCGCATTCCGCTCAACGTTGAAACATCTGGCACAAAGAGAAATGGATACCATCATTCCCGGATACACCCATCTGCAGAAGGCGCAGCCCGTTCTTTTAGCCCACTTTTTCCTCGCCTATGATGCCATGTTTGCCCGGGACGAGGAACGCCTTCGGGAGGCATATCAGAGGGTAAATGTAATGCCTTTGGGAGCGGGGGCTTTGGCCGGCTCCGGCCTCCCTCTTGACCGCGAGTATGTGGCAAAACTCTTAAATTTTCCCCGCGTGTCGGAAAACAGCATGGACACGGTGGCGGACAGGGACTTCGTGGTAGAATTCATCTTTGTCGCTTCCCTTATTATGATGCACTTAAGTCGCCTCTCTGAGGACCTCATCATCTGGTCTACAAGTGAATTTGATTACCTCAGGATTGAAGACAGCTTCGCCACCGGCAGCAGCCTGATGCCCCAGAAAAAGAACCCGGACGTAGCTGAACTCGTCAGGGGGAAAACAGGGCGGGTGTACGGCCATCTGATGGCTATCCTTACGGTATTGAAGGGATTGCCCATGACCTATAACCGCGATCTCCAGGAAGACAAAGAGGCCTTATTTGACGTGGTAGATACACTGAAAGCTTCCCTTTCCATTGTTTCTACGCTGCTTAAGCACGTTGATTTTAATAGAGAGAGAATGGAAGAGGAAGCAAATAAAGGGTTTATCACCGCCACGGACCTCGTGGAATATCTCGTTATAAAGGGGGTTCCTTTTAGAGACGCCCATGAAATAGTGGGGAAGGTAGTGGCTTACTGCCTGGAAAAGGAAAAGACATTTTCTGACTTAACTCTCAGGGAATTTAAAAAATTTCACCCATCGTTCGGTCCTGATGTGCGGGAAATCCTTTCTGCTCGAGAATCGGTAAGGCGGAAAAAGACAATTGGAGGAACATCCCCTGAACGGGTCAAAGAACAGCTGCGAAAATGAAAAAATTATTCTTCCTCACCCTTACGTTTATCGTTGCTTTTGTTTTTATGGCCACAGGTTGCGGCAAAAAAGCCGATCCACGGCTCGTACCACCTGATAAAACGCCGTATGACCAAAGGAGTGAAGGTTAATGCACGACTTTCAATATCGAGAAGATGAACTTTGGTGCGAAGAAGTGCCCTTGACTAGGATCGCCAAGGAAGTAGGAACCCCGGTCTACGTTTACAGCCACCACACTCTACAGCGTCACTTCGAGGTGTTCGATGGGGCCTTTAAAAGTGTACCCCATCTTACGTGCTTCGCCGTCAAAGCGAACTCTAATCTGGCCATTTTACACCTCTTTGCCCAGGTGGGAGGTGGGATGGACATAGTTTCGGGTGGGGAACTCTACCGAGTGTTAAAGGCTGGCGTAGCACCCGGCAAGATTGTCTATTCCGGTGTAGGTAAAAAAGAAGAAGAAATAGAATTTGCCCTGCAGGTGGGCATCCTCATGTTCAACATCGAATCTCTCCAGGAACTTGACCGCATAAACGAGGTGGCAGGACGCCTGAACAAAAAGGCGGGGATTGCCTTTCGGGTAAACCCAGATGTAGACCCGGAAACCCATCCTTATATCTCCACGGGCCTGAAGAAGAACAAATTTGGCATAGAGATAGAGAAGGCTTTAGAACTCTACGACTACGCCCGTAGGCTCACCAATCTCGATATAAAGGGCATTAGTTGCCATATTGGCTCTCAGGTCACAAAACTTTCCCCCTTCGTAGATGCCCTGGAGAGGCTGAAGGTACTGGAAGAGAAACTCCGTAAATCTGGTATAAACATCCGCTACTTGGACCTTGGAGGAGGGCTGGGTATTCAGTACAGGGAAGAGACACCCCCGCACCCCGGAGAATACGCCCGGGCGGTAATAGAGGCGGTGAAGGAGATGGAAGTAACCTTGATTTTAGAGCCTGGCCGTGTAATTGTGGGCAACGCGGGTGTACTTTTAACCCGCGTTCTCTATACAAAAAGGGGGGCGCAGAAGAATTTCATCATCACCGATGCAGCGATGAATGACTTGATGCGTCCCACGTTGTATAATTCTTATCATGAAATAATGCCCGTGAAGAGGGAGGTGAGAAAGGAAATCGTCGTGGATGTGGTAGGGCCCATTTGTGAATCCGGGGATTTTCTCGCAAAAGATAGACAGATGCGCGAGTTATGTCCGGGAGAATTAATGGCCGTGATGAGTGCAGGGGCTTATGGATTCAGCATGTCCTCTAACTATAACTCTCGCCCCCGGGCGGCGGAGGTACTGGTTTGCGGCAGTAATTATCACGTAATAAGGGCCAGAGAAACTTATGAAGACCTCATTAGAGGGGAATCAATTCCAGACTTGAGGAAATAATAACGGAGGTATGTATGCTTAAAGGGGCAATATGTGCGATCGTAACGCCGTTTAAAAATGGACGGGTTGATGAGGAAAAACTAAGGGATTTGATAGAATTCCAAATAGAAAACGGAACGGATGGGATTGTACCGTGCGGCACAACTGGGGAATCTCCCACCCTTTCCCATGAGGAACATGACCGGGTCATTGAAATTACCGTAGAAGCGGTAAGGAAAAGGGTTCCCGTAATTGCCGGTACAGGGTCCAACAGTACTGAGGAAGCGTTAAGATTGACCCGGCACGCCTATGAGGTGGGTGCCGATGCCGCGCTCCTGGTTTCACCATATTACAATCGTCCCACCCAGGAGGGGCTCTATCAGCATTACAAGTATCTGGCGGAACGGGTGCCCATCCCCATGATAATTTACAATGTCCCTTCCCGTACAGGTTCCAATGTTCTGCCGGAAACCCTGGCACGGCTATCAAAAATTCCCAACATCGTGGGGGTTAAAGAAGCCTCAGGATCCCTAAAGCAAATGCAAGAAGTAATCACCCTCTGTGGAAAAGATTTTTCTGTCCTTTCCGGTGATGACTATTTCACCTATCCCCTTCTATGCCTGGGTGGTCAGGGTATCATTTCTGTGGTCTCCAATGTGGCACCCAAGGATATGGCAGATATGATTGATGCCTTTGAGGAGGGCAATATATCGAAGGCCAGGGAGCTTCACTACCGCATGACTCCTCTCGTGGATGCCCTCTTTATTGAAACTAATCCTATACCCGTGAAAACTGCCCTTGCCATGATGGGGATGATCGAGGAAGAAATGAGGTTACCCCTCTGCGGTATGTCCCCTGGGAATAGAGAGAAACTCAGACAGGCCATGGTAAATTACGGGCTTCTTAAATGAGGAGGCTAAAATGATCAACGCAGTGGTAATAGGGGTAGGGGGCCGCATGGGTAGCCGCATTGCCCATTGGATTACCATGACCGAGGGTATCCAGATTTCCGGCGCCGTTGAGGGCTATGGGCACCCTATGGTAGGGCATGATGTGGGAGAAATAATCGGGAGGGGACGTCTGGGGGTAGTAATAACGGAAAAGCTGGAAGAGGTCATAGATAAGGGGGATGTGCTTGTAGAGTTTACCCATCACGAAGCTACGGTTGCCCATATGGCCCTCGCGGCACAGATGGGTAAACCTATGGTCATTGGTACCACAGGCTTCACCTCCCAGGAAATGGAGGCTATAAGGGGTTATGCCGGAACGATTCCCTGCGTCCTTGCCCCGAATATGAGTGTGGGTATCAACGTGCTTTTCAAGGTTTTAAGAGATGTAGCCAAGATTTTGGGGGCCGATTACGAGGTTGAAATTATCGAAGCCCACCACAATCAAAAGAAAGATGCCCCTAGCGGTACGGCCTTAAAGATGGCCCAGATCATTTCCGAAGCCCTCGATCGTGATCTGGAGAAGGACGCCGTGTACGTGCGCCGAGGGGTTATAGGTGCCCGTAGGAAAAACGAAATCGGCATCCAGACGATTAGAGGCGGGGACATCGTGGGTGAACACAACGTTATGTTCGTTACGGAAGGGGAGAGGCTGGAATTCATACATCGGGCGCACAGCCGGGACAATTTTGCCCGGGGAGCGGTAAGGGCCGCCATTTGGGTGGTGGGAAAACCGCCCGGGCTCTATGACATGCAGGACGTTCTCGGCCTTAAGGAATGAAAAGTTGAAGACGCAGGTAATCTCCTATATCGGATTAGGGGCAAACCTGGGGAATCCTCTTAAAAACTGCCAATTGGCACTGGAGGAGATAGGGGCTCTTGCGGAAACGCGGGTCGTTTCTGTCTCCTCCTTTTATCTCACATCTCCTGTGGGGGTGGAGGAACAGGACGATTTCGTCAATGCGGCCTGCGAAATAAAGACAGGGCTTGGGGCTAAGGAGCTTTTTTTTGCTTTGAAAGGTATAGAGGTCAAGATGGGACGCTTGCCTACCCATAGATTGGGACCCAGGGTCATAGATCTGGATATCCTCCTTTACGGAAATGCCTTGATAGATGACCCCGACTTAAAGATTCCCCATCCCGAGATGCACCGCCGGCGTTTTGTCCTCGTTCCCCTGTGTGAGATAGCCCCTTATGTTCTCCATCCCCTTTACGGCATAACCGTGAAAGGATTGTTGGATAGACTTGAGAATTCGAAAGAAAGAGTAGAAATTCTTAAAGGTGTCCATTTATGATTTTGCGATTAATTCTGGCAGCTGTTATTTTGTTCATCCTGTACCGGATGATGAAGCGCTTTTTCGGTATCGGTTCTAAAAAGGCATCACCCATAAAAGGGCAGAAAATGGCAGATACGGCGATGGAAGATTTGGTGGAAGACCCGGTTTGCCATACCTACTTGCCGATAAGTAAGGCCATCGTTTGGGAAGAGAATGATGGTAAAAGGTATTTCTGTTCGGAGGAATGCCTTAAAGAATACCGCCAAAGTAAAGGTAAGAGGTGAAGAGATGAAATTTTTCATCGATACGGCAAATGTGGAGGAAATTAAAGAGGGAATCCTGATGGGTTTGGTTGACGGGGTGACCACTAACCCCAGCCTCATCGCCCGCGAAGGTAGACCTGCTATGGACGTGATCAAGGAAATCCTGATGATCTGTGACGGGCCTGTGAGCCTGGAAGTTATTGCAACACAGGCCGATGAGATGTTTGAAGAGGGTAGAAGACTCGCTAAGCTCGGTGAACAGGTGGTGATTAAGATACCCATGACGGAAGAGGGAATAAAGGCTACCAGGAAACTGGCAAATGAAGGCATTTCCGTAAACCAGACCCTCATCTTTTCTCCCTTACAGGCCTTGGTAGCGGCGAAGGCAGGGGCCGAATACGTAAGCCCTTTTGTAGGCCGGCTTGACGATGTGTCTCACGATGGGATGGGTTTAGTGGAACAAATTATTCAGATTTTTGATCACTACGAGTTTGAAACGGAAATAATCGTGGCCAGCGTCAGGCACCCTATCCATGTTTTGCAGGCTGCCTTAATGGGAGCGGATATTGCAACGGTACCGTTTAAAGTTCTGAGACAGCTTACCCAGCATCCCCTTACGGATAAAGGTCTTCAAGCATTTCTTAAAGACTGGGAGAAAGTGCCTAAAAAATAAGGGCTTTATGCTTGGCACGTTAAAAAGATACTTCGATACACTGCCTATATCGGAAAAAAACAGGCGGATCTTGAATCTGCCCAATGCTATTACCATGCTTCGCATCCTTATCATTCCTGTTTTGTTCTTCCTTTTAGTGCCGCCTGATCAGTTCTGGAGCCTCGTACTTGCCACCGTCTTTATCGCCGCTTCTCTTACGGACCTTCTGGATGGATACATCGCTCGCAAATATCAACTCATTACCGTTATGGGTAAGTTTTTGGATCCCATAGCTGACAAATTGGTCATAAATACGGCCATGATTCTCATGATTCCCATCGGTCGCATACCCGCCTGGGTTGTGGCCATCATAATCATCCGTGATTTTTTTGTAGACGGTATCAGGAGCATCGCTACCTCGGAAGGGGTAATCATCCAGGCGAGTAACCTGGGGAAAAAGAAAACCCTATGCCAGGTATTTGCCGTCTCCGCCCTTATGATTCACTACCCCTTTTTAGGTGCCGATGCCCATACCGTGGGAACCTTTTTGCTCTTTCTCGCCCTCATCTTAAGTATTGTTTCCGCAATAGAGTACTTTGTGAAATTCATAAAAGAAGTGGTCATGAAAAGTTGAGGCCTATCTCATCTTACGAGCTTGCCCGGGCTTTTATTTCCGGCTTCTTACCGGCGAGGAGGTGATAACCTAAGATTCTTCGGCTTCGAGGATGCAGGGAATAGCATCGTCGTTCTTCTGTCGCTTTCCTCGAGAGACGTTGCTATAGCGTCCATATTAACGCACCATCTGCTCACCCCGGTTCGGGATATGGGAACACATGGCAGCCAACTATTCCAGGGCGGCGAATGTCCTGCACGATTTTCCGTCCTTGGCTTTATAAATAACCTTTCCCTCCTGATCCAGATAGGTCATCCGTTCCTGTCGGCAAGAAGCATCTTGAACACATTGTGTCGGAAGATGGCCTCCAGCTTTTTCAGTTCCAAAGGCGGCACAACACGGAACATGCCCTTTTTGCCATAAAAGCAGCCATCCGTCACGAGGATGTGGCAGTGAGGATTGAATCTGAGGAAGTCACCGAAAGTCTGAATGGCAATGCCGGCGCCGGGGATAAGATCATTCTGAGGAACCACCTCCTGGAGAAAGACCTTCAGGGATTGCCAGGCGCAGCGGCTGAGATCGGCAAGAAGTTTTCTATCATACAGGAAGTAACGACGAAGTATCTTCGGAATACTGAAGACGAAATGCCGGTGGGGAACCTTTTTAAGTACATCCACGTAGAGCCATTCTCCGAATTCCACCACGCGCTTCTGATGACAGGATGGACAGAAATGGCGGTGCTTGCAGGAAAAAGTCAGCAAATATTCGTGATTGCAGGCTTTACATTTGACACGGGCAAAGCCGTGGTGCACATCGCCGCAAGCGGGAAAGGCAATTACCACTCTTTATCTTACCGCGGCGCTTTATGTCTTTGTCAACGATACCTTTAAATATGTCAAAGAAGTGATTTCCGGCGATCAGGCTGTTTTAGAATTTATCACCGTCATCGACGGCATCGTCGTCAACGGTGTGGACATGATTACCTGGAAGGCGGACGGCTGGATTACCGAATTTAAAGTGATGGTTCGCCCCCTCAAAGCCATCAATCTCATCCATAAAATGATGGGGGAAATGTTAGAAAAAATAAAATGAACCTAAGCTCAAAAAACTAATAAATTCCCATCTGACAGCCGCCGGCGATGGTGGCGCCCAGCTCGAAGCATTGATCAAGAATTTCCTGTGTAATTTCCCCTTTGGCGATGACCGGATCATAAACTGTTTTGAACTTATAGCCCAACGCGATGCGCTCGATGGCTCTGAGCGCGCCTGTTCCGTCGTTGCCCGCACTGATGAAAACCACAAAAGGTTTGCGGAATACTTTTTCGTGCGCGCCGTAGAACGTGCGGTCAAAAAAATCCTTCACCATTCCCGACATGTATCCGAAATTTTCCGGCGTCCCGAGGGCCAAACCATCCGCCGCCAATAAATCATCCGTCGCGGCATCGGCAGCTTTCTTCAAAATCACTTCAACGCCTTCGATGGATTTTGCCCCCTGCGCCACGGCTTGCGCCATCTTTTCCGTATGTCCCGTCTGGGAATGATAAACGATTAATATTTTCGTCATGATTGTTCATCCTGTTGACGCGTCGGATCAAATTTACAACAAGCGATAAATAACCGTCAAGAACCTTTTAAAAAAAGGTTTGCCTGCACATCAAAATATTAGTTGACAAAATCAACTATCCCCAATAGGATAACTCCGCAGATTGTCAAAAAGGCATTGAATGTTTTCTGGTGGAGGATTGGACAATGGACGAACAGGCCAAGCAACTTGTCGGACTTATTGAAGATATGATTTATCATTTCGGCACTCACAACATGAGTAGCAATTGCTGTGAAAACATCTCTCACGGCGAGTTTCGAGCCCTTCGTGTCATTTCGCGGATGGACAGATGTACCATGCAGGACATCGCTAAAAGCATAGCCGTGACAAAAAGCGGCGCAACACGCATTGTCAGACGCCTGGAAGAAAAAAAGCTGGTGCGTCGGATGAACGATCAACATGATGGACGGGTATGTTGTGTGCGATTATCGAAAGAAGGTAAATCGCTCATATCAAGGTTAACGGAAGAACCCGTGAAAAAAATGGAAACAATTCTGTCGGAGATGGAACCGGCCATGCGACAAATACTTCTGATTGGTCTTAGAGCCTTTTTTGAAACTGCACTTAATCAAAACGCCTATGGCGCCGAACAGCAGAAATCACCCAAAGGAATGCGCACAACAATAAGCAAGATAATAAGTTGATATATTCAACTATTATTAAATGATGGATACCGGAGGTACCGTAGATGTTTGGTTTGAATAATTTTATCACCGCCGGAAAATTCTTTCTGGTCATTGCGGGCGAACTTATTCTTATATTTGTTGTCGTTTCTTTTATCATCGGATTGCTGGTGGAATATCTCCCGCCTTCCCGCGTGAGAGATTTTTTGTCCAACAAATTTACATGGGTACAATATTTTTTGGGTGCGGGTCTAGGCGCGCTAACCCCCTTCTGCTCGTGTTCCACTATTCCCATAACGGCAGGCTTACTCAAAGGCGGCGTACCTTTCGGCCCGACGATGGCGTTTCTTTTTTCTTCACCAGTTCTTAACCCTATCATTATCGCGCTACTGCTTTCACTGCTAGGTTTTAAAGTTACGGTGGTTTATATAGTGGTCACCTTTTTCGGTTCCATAGCAATGGGGGCTCTGCTTTCGAAGCTGGGGATGGAAAAACAGGTCAAGCCACTGATGAATATTGAAGCGTCCTGCTGTACGACAGGGTCAAATTCAGATATTACAACCCTAAAATCCCAACCGGCGGCAAACGCCTGTTGTTCTTCAGGAAGCACACAACCCTTGACCTTAATAACATTGCCAACTATTGAGTCGTCATGCTGTACACCCAACCTTGAAGCAGATGTTTCTCCACGGGCGCCATTTAAGGAAAAACTTAAAAGCGCATCGCTATCGGCAGTTGATACTTTTAAGGGTGTGTTCTGGTATCTCCTTCTGGGTGCGGGTATCGGCGCTTTTATATACGGTTTTTTCCCGCAGGATCTTGTCGTACGATCAGCCGGACCGGGAAACCCATGGTCCATTCCTATCGCAGCGGCTGTTGGCGTGCCGATGTATATCCGGGCGGAAACCGTTATTCCGATAGCTGCCGCCCTTGTGGGCAAGGGGATGGGGGTGGGAACAGTCCTCGCTCTGGTTATTAGCGGCGCCGGAGCGAGCATACCCGAAATAATCATTCTTAGCTCCATGTTTAAAAAGAAGCTGATCATTGCTTTCGCGTTAAACGTTTTCGTCATTGCTGTCGCGGCTGGTTATCTTGTGGATATTCTTCTTTATTAATGCCCAAAATATCGCGATATTATCTAATAAATTTAGTTTCTCGCCTGATATATTTCAATTGTCTTTTTTACTTGGCATATTTTACACATAATAATTAGGCTTGACAAAGGCATTGGCAGATACTATATTCCAAAAACGGAATATATTTGGATAAGGGTTTATGGCCGATTTTACAAATGTGATGAAAGCGCTTTCCGACCCCACGCGGGTGCGCATCGTAAAAATTCTCCAGCACAAACCTCTGTGTGTTTGCGAGCCTCAGCAGCTTTTATCCATCCCCCAGCCGGCGGTTTCCAAGCATATGAAAGTGCTGGAAAAAGCCGGTTTAGTCAAGGGAAGCAAGGCCGGCTTGTGGGTGAATTATGCGGTGGATTACGGCAGTTCCAACCCTTACGCAGCCGAGATTCTGGGCAACTTGCGGCACTGGTTAGGCAACGATCCAATGTTGAACAGGATGGTGAAGAAACTACCGGATGTTCAACGTCGCACAAGCTGTAAAAGGTCTTAATGCTTTCTGGCAAAGGAATATTTAAAGAATGATGGAAAACAAAGTCACTCAAATTCGCGTCGAAGGACAGATGACCGGCATCATCGGTCTGGAAAGCGTCCTCGCCGAGATTGTCCAATGGGCAAAAGGGAAAGAAGACGCAGAAATTACGGCGGGGTTTTTCCGCCGGATTGAAAAACGTAACTATATTCCTTCTAAGTTAGAGGAAACCTACGGAAAAGCGCTACTGGGCGAATACAAGAAATTTATCGGTGAAAAAGTAATGATGTAAAAATTGCCCTGTAAATTATTTTCCCTGAAAAAAAATCATAGGAAATGAAATAGATGATGAAAGAAAAATCCATTAAATCTCAAGAACAAAACAAACAGGAAGCCACGCCCAAAAGGCTCAACGTGTTCGAACGGTACCTCACGGTTTGGGTACTGATCTGCATGGTCGTTGGCGTGGCGTTGGGCAAATTCATGCCGGACGTCATTGCGGCTTTGAGTAAGACGGAATTTGGCGAAGGGTCTCAGGTCAACGTGCCGATTGCCGTCTTGATCTGGCTGATGATTTTCCCCATGATGCTGAAAATTGATTTCGGATCGCTGGGCAATGTGGCGAAAAAACCGAAGGGCCTGATGATAACATTATTCGTCAACTGGCTGGTAAAGCCCTTCAGCATGGCCTTTCTGGCCTGGGTCTTTTTTCAATATGTGTTTGCGGCTTGGGTCGACCCCGAAATGGCAAAAAGCTACACTGCCGGTCTCATTATCCTTGCAGCAGCCCCCTGTACGGCTATGGTCTTTGTCTGGTCGTATCTTACCGATGGCGATCCGGCTTACACACTGGTACAGGTAGCGGTGAACGATCTTATTATGCTTGTGGCATTCGCGCCAATTGTCATGT
>Ga0078972_1000854_pt1 | contig 124436 bp, 112 predicted proteins | sample YelNatPaOPGAMG01_FD_67568 | JGI IMG/M metagenome (GOLD analysis project Ga0078972, IMG submission 67568) | Hot spring thermophilic microbial communities from Obsidian Pool, Yellowstone National Park, USA - OP-RAMG-01 (SPADES assembly) (version 2) | ecosystem: Environmental > Aquatic > Thermal...
CTTTATCCTGTTTTCTTACAAGGCTTCCACCCCGTGAACCATCTGGAGAATTGGCAACCACATTATTCAGGTGCATGTTATGGAAAGAAAGGGATTTTGCAACTGCATCAATGTTTTTATTTTCAGGAAACCACATTTCCACCCAGTCATAACCAATTTCCTTAATCTTTGCAATTTTCTCTTCAGGACTCAATTCAGGAAAAACCGTCTCAATACAAACATCTATCTTTACCATATCCTCTCCTCTCTTAATAAATCTGTCAAGTTTTTTCCTTTTCTTTTTTCCCCTTTATTAAATCTTGAAATACCTTTCTCTTTATTTTATACCTTCTTGCTCTTAGCCTTACCCTCTCATTTCTTCCGGTCTCACCGACTTTTTCGGTGGCCTATCCTACATTACTTCATTCAGTGTCTAAGAGCATTATCAGTGGCGGGGTGGTCTATTCTTAATTCCCAGTGTCTCCACTATATGGAGCCTGATGGAGAGAGCCCGATCTCACCCCGCCTATTTTCCCTCTATTATTAAAATATTTCCTGATTTCTTCAGCATCGTAATATACTTTCTTCTTGCACACAATAAACATTATCCTTAACATCTTTGCTGCTATTGATGTAAGTACCTTCATCTTCTCCTTTTTGCATTCCATTACTTTATACCAATAAAGTGATTTTATCTCCGGATTCTTACTTATCCCTACTGTCGCCACTAAATAACCAACATATCTTAACATATTCCTGCCCCTTTTACTTATCTTCCTGTCTCCTTTCCTTCCTCCACTCGAATTCTCCACAAGATTTAATCCTGCTAACTTCTCTATCTCTCTTGACCTGCGATAATTACTCACATCTCCTATCTGTCCTAAAAAAATACTCGCTGTCACAATTCCTACCCCAGGTATACTTAACAGATTTTCTTTATATCCTGTCTGTCCTAAAAAATATTCCATCACCTTCTTTATCTCTTCTTTCCTCTCCTTCAATCTCTCTATATCTGCAAGTATTCCTTTTAAAAAATTCTTCGCTACCTGACTCCCTTCCTTTATACCTATAGATTTCTCCGCCTTTTCATAAATCATCTCTATCTTATACTGACCTATCCTGCCTCTGCTGACTCTCTTTATCAATCTACTAAATCTCTTCTTCCCAATCTTTGTGATATCTTCAGGTAATGGAAAATGTTTAAGTATATAAAACGATGTCTTGCCCAATACGTCTGTAAAATTCTCCCTGTATTCAGGAAAATACTTCGCTAAAAAATTAGCAAGATAACATTTCTTAATGGCTAATTCCTTGCTCGTCTTTTCCCATATATTACTTAATTCCCTTAACTCTCCATATATCCCTTCAGGCATTATGGGAAAAAAATATTTTCCTTGCTTGATTAAATCCGCTATCAAATACGAATCTTTGTTGTCGTCTTTCTCTTGACTGTTATCTATTATCTCTTTCGTACTCCTGAGATGATACGGATTTACCAGCACTACAGGGTACCCTTCTTTCTTTAAATAATATGCTATCGGCTTCCAGTAATCTCCACTCGGTTCTACTCCGAACATTACATTATGTCCTATCCCTCTTATCCCTTTGAGATGATTCTCCATCTTCTTCAACCCTTCTACATCATTGGAGAAACTTATCGGCGCCGCCTTCTCCCTGCCCATCCTGTCAATAAATCTTGCTCGATGCTTCCTGCCAGATATGTCTATACCAACAAATATATCCTGCTTCATCGTCAATTCTATCTTCTCTTTCTTTATCATCTGTCCCCCTTTGTTAGATCTTATATTCTACCTTTAGAGGACAGATTTACTAAGAGATCTTTCCCCAATTTTCAAAGAAACTTCTTTATTATAGTAATCTTTTCTAAAGATGTGCGGTATGATGTCAAGAGGGCGGAGACAATGATGATCCCGCACCAAGTTTTTTGACAATTTTCAAAGAACGAAACTTATAAAATTTAAACCTGGTTATTTGCTCTTTGACAATCTGGGTTTACTTCAGTCAGCCTGGGAGACTGGGAATCCCGAAATTGGCTATACAACTGGTTCTTTGAGAGCAAAGCAAAGACCAATCTGACCAATTTTCTGGCTGTGAGCAATAGTGCTCTTTTGTGTTTATGTTTCGTCACCTCCTGATATTTTTTCTGATAATAAGACCTGTATTCCTCATTGTGCACCCGCAATGAGTTTGCTGCTTCAACCAGATAATATCTTAAATACTTATCACATTCCTGGACAATATGTTTTTCTTCGGATTCGGTTTTGCCTGTTTGTTTTCTTTTCCACACCAACCCTGCATATCTTGCTAGCTGGTCATGTGAAGAAAATCTTTTAATATCTCCTATACAGGCAAGTATTCCAGCAGCATAGACAGGTCCGATACCTTTCACAGAAATAAGAGGATTGATAAATCCTTTGCTTTGTTCGGCTATTGCCTTGTCCAGTTGTTTCAGGTTCTCTTTCAAAGCATATATTGTCCTGGAGATACTGGCAAGTATAAATGTCACGGAACAAGCAAGTTCTGGTCTAATTCTATAAGATTCCCTGGCTGCTTTTTGTATTTCTTCAGCAACAGCAACAGGATCAAGACTACGGTTATTTCCTGCTTGAGCAACAACACCAGCCAACTGTTCCAGGGTCATCTCACAAAGCTGGTCAGCAGTATATTGTTCTGTCAGATTCAGTGTAGTTTTCCCTAATGTTGAAACTGGTCTGTTTTGCACCCAGCCAGGAAATTTTAAAAATAAATTAGCCAGATATAACTGTTTTTCTCTTTCAAGATGTTTTACAAGATGATATCTATATCTTACCAGTCTCCTCAATGGTAAAAATAAACTTTCTGGTTTGTATTCAGCAGGTAATCTACCGAACCTTAAATATTCAGCAATAACCTGGCAGTCAACTACATCTGTTTTTTCTTTTTCACTGAATGCCTTTTTAAACCTGCTGATATATTTAGCATTCACCTGATAAACCTTTACTTCAACACCATATTTAAATGTTGTTGAAGAAAAATAATCCAGAAGATGAAAACCATACATACCTGTTGCTTCCATTCCCATACAAACCAGAGAAAATCCACCTGCAGGTATAATGGATTCAATTTTATCTTTTAGTTTCTCAAAACCTGCAGTGTTATTATCTACTTCAAAGATTTTCCCAACCAAATTGCCATCCTGATTTAATAGGCACACAGTGGCAGTTTTCAGGGAAATATCAATACCTGCAAAAAGTGTTGCTGACATAGTGTTTCACCTCCTTTGTGAGGTATCATTGAGATACGGTAGCCGGGTCCTTTACTCTTATCAGGTGCAACCTCGATTATTATAAGCAGTTTCTTGTCTACACTGGGTGCACCGGTCCCAGTCAAACAACCGGAGGTAGAAAGAATAGCCGCACTGTGCGAGTCAGCATCTCGTCCGATAAGAGAAAGGGTCGCTCTCTTTGCCAGGCACATTTCGTGCAAGGGGGGTCTGGCGTTTCCCTTCATATCTCTACCCCACAACAGATATGATACTGAACCCGGCTACCTTTTTCAAATTTTTTAATGAGCATTTTTTACTCAAATTTTTTCCAAAATCTTTTCAAACATATTATACGAGGAGGGTTGGGGTGGATTTTGAGGATTAAAATCCCCCTTTGTCCCCCTTTGCTACCTCCTCTCTTTCCCCTCTTGAAAGGAGGGGATGCAAGAAAAAGGGTATTCCCCTGCTCAGACACCCTCACCCTTCATCCTCAAAATGTGCTATTATAATATATTGGTCGAGTCACGCTATACAAAATTTTCAAAAAGGATTCACTTGAAAAAAATCAGGGTTAAGGTAAAACCATTTTCGAGACAGAAAAAAATTATTGAAATGAGTGATGGAAGTTTTGTTATTTATGTAAATGAACCACCTTCTGAAGGAAGAGCAAATTCTGCTGTAATAGAGATGCTATCTGATTATTTCAATGTATCAAAATCTTCAATAAAAATCGTTTCAGGTTATACATCAAAAAATAAAATCATTGAGATATTATGAGGCGCATTTATCTTTATAATCATAAAATCACTGGAGAAAAAATTTTTGTTTATGAGGAACCTGCTCATTATATCAAAAATGTTCTTAGAATGAGCACAGGTTCTGTTTTTTATGGTTTTGATGGAACAGGGATGGAGTTTTTGATAAAAATTACATCCACAAATCCTTCTTATGTCGAAGGAGTTATTTTGGAAAAGAGAACGAATCAGCAAAAGGAAGCCAGTGTCTCAATTGAGTTGTGCATTTCATTGTGTAAAACAAAAACATTTGAAAATATTATAAAAAAAGTTTCTGAAATTGGTGTTACATCAATCATACCAATGATAACTACCAGAAGTATCATCAATATTGATACCAAAAATTTACCCGCAAAAATTAAAAGATGGGAAAAAATTGCAGGCGAAGGAAGCAAGATTGCAGGAAGAACAAAAATTCCTTCAATTTCTTTACCACAGAGATTTGAAACAGTAATTTCCAATAAAATTTGTGGAATACTTTTCTGGGAGCAGGCATCAACTCATATTAAAATTGTACTGAACTCAATAAAAGAAAAAATGCCTGAAATAAAACTGGTCAGAATCTTTATTGGTCCTGAAGGTGGATTTACACAGGAAGAAGTGTCCATGGCTGAAAGCAATGGAATTCCCATTGCAGGGCTTGGTCCAAGAATACTGAGCGTTGAGACAGCAACAATTGTGGCTGTCTCTATCCTGATGTATGAATTTGAAAAAGTTTAAAGTTTTTACAGGTTTATTATTTTACCTGAGTCCAGGGATTCTTTCTCTTTTAAAACCACTGATAAACTTTCTACAGCATCTTCAGGTGTAATAACCTGAAATTCTTTATTAGCAACGACATGGTCAATAAAATAGTTCAGTTCAAAGAAATAACCACCAAGGTCAGAAATATTTCCACCTGAAACCTGTGAAGTTTTTCTTTCCATTTGAGGCCTGTCAATTCTTCCATCAGCATAATAAACGGTTAATGTTGGGTTCGATGTTGAATCAAAATCAACAACTGCTTTCTCAAATTGCGCAATAAATTTCATCTCAAATGGAAAGTTTGATGTCATATCCCAGGCACCTTCAGCAAAGGCAGTGATACCATCAGGAAAGTTGTAGGTCGTAAAAACATGAGTGTATCCTTCTTCCTGAGAAAAAGTACCACGAGAATAGAGTGATAATGGTTTTTTCCCAATTAGATAAAGAAGATAGTCAACATCATGAATGTGAAGGTCAAAAAGTGCTCCACCTGAGCGATTATTATCAAGTAACCAGTTCTGCCATCCCCAGGTTGGCTTCGGACTTAATCTTGTACAGGTGATGGTTATGAGTTTTCCAAATCTTCCCTGGTCATAGTTTTTCTTTACAAATGCATACTCGGGCCAGAATCTTATTACATGAGCAACCATAAATCTTACTTTGTTTGCCTTACATACATTAACCATCTCATTTGCGTCTTCAAGAGTTAATGCTATTGGCTTTTCACAGACAACATCCTTACCTGCATTTGCTGCTTTAACAACATATTCCTTGTGTAAAAATGTTGGCAGGCATATGTCAACAATTGCAATATCTGGTTTTGCAAAAACCTGGTCGGCTGAAAGATATGGAATTGCACCAACCCTTTCTGCAAGTGATTTTGCCTTTTCACCCCGTTCATCAACAATTGCTGCCACTTTCACATTTGGCAACTGCATATAAACTTCTGCATGCATTGAACCCATAAATCCTGCTCCAATGATGGCAACCCTTACCATTTTTAAACCTCCTTCTTATGTAGGTTAACAGGAAAAAATTTATTTCCACACAACAGTGTAAACAAGCAAACTCTTCCCTTTTGCAAGAGCATAAATGTTTGAAACAGTCGCAGAGTGAGCACAGTTAATTGATTTGTCTACAGAATAGAACCAGACCTTGCTTCTGGATTTATCAAAAAAATAATACCACAAATTCCATATTCCCACCACTGAATCAAGAAGATCCTGATTAAAGGTAAGAAGTCGTACTTCATCTCCAAGAGTAAACTTTATTACTTCATCGCCATTGATTGAAAAAACATAAACAACATTATTCTTTAAACCCACTGCGATATAACCCATTTTTGGCGAAAAACTGATTCTTGTAATTGGACTTCCAAGTTTTTTACTCCACGCAAGATTTCCTTCATCTGTATAAACAACAAAATCACCATTTGTTGAGCCGGCTGCGACACGTGTGCAATCAGGACTGATTTCCATCGCATTTACCCAGTCAGGAAGTGATCTTGTCCAGTAAATTTCTCCTTTGTTATCAAGATAGTAAATTTTTTCATTAATTGCATAGACCCAGAATTTGCCATTTTCTCCTATAGAAATCGCCCTCACAAGATTTTTTGAACTGGTTCTAAATACAACCTTTATGGCATCAGCGAGAGTAATTTTCCCATCAATTGAAGCCCATGATGTATAATGACCATCAGGGGATACAGCAACACTTATGATTTCATCATTTTCTTTGAATGTTCCAAGTACACTTCCTTTACGGCTGAACACATATACCCTGCCATCCTTACAACCAGCAATGATTGTATTTCCTGTATTTGACATTGCAACCTGTTGAATATTATCCGATGCTTCATATGTCCACTGGTATGAGTTTTCCGGGATCAACAAATTGTCGGGAATTTGTTTGTCCTGAAATTCAAAAACAAATCTCTGTAAATAATTTGGTAAAAATTCATAATTCTCATTTTTATATTCAAAAGTTTCAACTGGTTCTCTCTGGGTTGACCTGTATACACGAACCTGAAAAATATACATGTTTTCTATTTTTGCAATTGCTGGTTCGAGGACATAATTGACATTGAGCAACTTGATAATTCGTTCTCTTTCTTCAAAATCATCAATTATTTCCTGTCTTGTGAGATTCTGTTCTGCAAGTAGTTTGTCAAGAACCTGGTCTTTAATCACAATATATTTTCTGCCATCAAGCAGCGATAGTTTTTCTTTGAAAATATTACCAATGTCAGAAAGAAAAGATGGCAATCCCTGGATTTTCATGTCAAGCGGAAGAATTACAACAGGTTCAATTTGTGCATTGAGGATCCTTATTTTGCGTTCAATTGTATTCAGTTGAGGAGCATCATTGTGAAAATTTCTCGTTTTTATGCAATTAATAAGTTCCTGATAAACGCTTATTGCTTGTACAACCATTGAATCTGACTCAAGCAGATTTCCAAGTTTATAAAGATATGAAGCATCAGGAATATACGAACGATTAAGATACAATTTAATATATTTCACTGCCTCTTTACTTCTGTTCTGGTCAATGGCAAAGTCAGCAAATATCCTGTAAATATACGCCGAAGGAGGTGCATATCTAATGATATCAAGTGCCTCCTGGGTTCTTGGCCAGTGAGAGGGCCAGTTTTTGGGATTAAATGGCTCAGCAGCAATTGTCAATTGCTCTGCTTTTCTTAAATACTGGTCTGCAAGTTCAATATTTCCAGCATTATAATATTGACGGGCTTTTTCAATACATGTCCATACATTTGAAGGATAAATGACCTTCAGTCCTGCATTTTTCTCATACCATGATTGTGCAAAAGTTGTCAGTGTATCTAAGATAAATCCTATTGCGAAAAGCATAATTATTTTTTTCATTTTATCTACCTGTTTTAAATATAATTTGCCCAAACTGAGCAGGATTGTCAATCTTCCCTGTCCATGTTACAGCAGGAAGATGGTCTGAAATCCTCTGGAAGTTTATTTCCCATTTTCCTTCTGGAATTTTTGATACTCCAAAATCAGTAAATGGAATCATAATCTCTGCCATCCATCCACTATTTGTTATTTTTGTTGCTGATGTCCACTGTGACTGCCACTCGGTATCCATATCATCTGTTATGTATTTCTTCCACACATATGCATATTTTAAGAAATTTGTTGCATGAAGTGTGTACTGGTACCAGCGATTATCAGAAGACGATGGATTTATTGAAATTGTAAGGAATTCTCCACTATCAAAGGTGATGGATGATGCGTCAGGGTCAAGACAATTGAAAAGGAAATAAATCCTGTTTTCATCATAGGCAACCATTACAGATGTTTGGACTTCAGAAGGAACTTTTTCTCCAATGAGATATATCATGCTTCTATCTTCATTTGCCAGTCGCCATATTCTGTCATTTGCACTACCATCAATGACAGGTTGTTCTGTTGTTTTAATAGCAACAATTTTCTTTAAAGATGCTTCAGGTACCCCTGTGATCAGTTTATCAAGTTCCTTCTGAATTGCTGGAATTTTTGCCCTGAGAGATGATGGAATTTTTTTATCTGTTAAAAACTGCCGTGCCTGGGTACGTAATGGTTCTATGTCCTGATGGCTCAAGTTTACCAGTGTATACATTCCCTTTTCTTCGCCAAGGCGACTTAATGCCCACGCGGCTTTCAACTTTATTGCAAGTTCCGAGTTCTCAAGAATCCGTAAAAGTGCAGGAATTGCTTCCTCTGCATTCAAAAGAGCAATTGTTTCTATTGCCATTGCCTGTATTTCAATATCAGGACTGCGTGTATCTCTCAGAGCGATGTGAAGCCCTGCATTGTTTCCAAGAAGTGCCAGTGCATAGGAAACATAACTTTGAATTTCAGGATCATCTGTTTTCAACATATTTGTCAACAGTGGAACTGCCTGTTTTATTCCTGCTCTTCCCATTGCGATTATCGCAAGTTTTTTTACCTCACCTGATTGTTCCTCAAGCAAAATTTTTTTCATGATTGAAAAAACCGCTGCCTTTGGCTGATAAGGTATCAGTTCAAGTGCTGCGTTTCGAACATCCCGATAATTAGAATACAGCATTTCATGGATTGTTGATGTGATATAAACTGATTCTTTGAAAAATTGCAATTTTTCAAGTGCCTGACTCCTTTTCATCTGTTCACTGGATTTTAAGTTCTTTCCGATATCCTGGACAATTGCCTCAAGTATTCTTTGAGCATTTTTTCTTACCATCACATCAGAATCAAGACGACTTGCAAAATTTAAGTAATTCAAAAATGCACTGTCATCAGGATTGACCTTATACCATGATGAAAGTATGGTTTTTCTTAAGGCAGGCTCAGGATGGTTTTTTACAGAATCAAAGAATAATGCCTCTTCTGGTGAACCAATTTTTCCAAGCAATTCTGCTGCCAACACAGATGAACTCAGAGGAAAATCAGGAGAAAGCACAGCATCCTCTAATACTGGAATGAAATCAGGACTTTTCAGTTCCAGAATTATATTGTAAGCATAATCCCTGACCTTTTCTGACTTATCAGCAAGTTTTTTTACAATGGCAGGGAAGGATACAAAATCCTTAAATTCCTTGAGGGCCCATAAAGCGAAAATCCTGACGTTTTCGTCAGGATCATCAAGTTTTCCAACCATTGCAGGTACACTTTCAGTATCTCCAAGGCGAACAAGTGATTTGATTGTTTCTATCTTGACCTTTACTGATGGCTCAAGAAGTTTTGCTCTTAAAAATTCAAATCCTTCGTTTGTTTTCAAATTTTCAAGAGCCCAGACCGCCTGAATTTTCACATCATCGTAATTTGCGTTTAAGAAATCAAGTAGCACAGGTACAACCCTTTTATCTGTGGTTGCTTCAAAAGCCCAGATTGCATTGACCTGTGTTTTAATGTCATCAACCTTTGCTGCCTGTGCCATATTTGTAATAGCGGAATCAGGAAGTTTTTTGAATGAATATCTTGCTTCATCTCTTCCAAGAATTCTACGCAATGACCAGAAAAGTTCACTCCTTACCTGAAAATTTTCGTCTTTCAAATGTGACAGTATCACATCAATTGCTTTTTCGTCTCCGAATTTTCCGATGCCAGTGGCTGCCCAGTATCTTACCTGCCAGTATGAATCATCAAGTGCTTTCTTGAAATCATTTATTATTTCATCCCCAATTCCACACTGTACAAGTCCTTTGATTCCATTAAGTCGCACCTGCCAGAAAGTGTCATTGAGTTCTTTCTCATAGGCGGTAATAAAGGAACTATCTCCAAGATTAAGTAATGCCTCTGAAGCAAGTATTCTGACATCCTTTGAAGGATCATCAAGGACATTTGGAACTTCAGGAAGGATTGTTGTGTTTTTTTCTGAAATGATTTTCTTTAATATTTCAATCTTTTGTTTTGTGGTTCCATTAAGAAGAATTTCCTTCCAGGTTTGCTGGCTGAAGCCATTCAAACAAAAGGTCAAAAATATCACACTAAGAATAAAGCTCTGGCGGATACCCGATATCAACAATTTTAATCCTTCCTGCATATTGTTTCCCTGTTTGTGTGTATAAACCTGCCTTGCCAAAGCCAAAAGTAATTGTTTCATTTGCCTTTACTGCAATAGAATATACACTGCCTGTATCTGCATCAAGTCCTGAGGGAATATCAACACTGATAACAAATTTACTTGATGCATTGATCGCCTCTATTGCAATTTTCGCATTTCCTTCAACATTCCTCTGCAGTCCAATTCCAAAGATGGCATCAATAATAATATCTGATGAAACAATCTTTTCCTCAAACCATGCCCTATTTTTAAAAAAAGAAACCAAATTCATTTTAACCAGAATTTGATAATTTGTAAAGGCAGGTTCTTTTAAATTTGAAGGGTCAAAAAGAATTATACATTCTACTGGATAACCCCAGCAATAAAGATACCTTGCAGCAACCATTCCATCACCACCATTGTTACCTGGACCCGAACATACAACAATTTTTCTCCAGCGATAACGTTGTAAGACCCTTTTTGCTTCAATAGCAACTTCCCTTCCAGCATTTTCCATTAAAATTAGGGGTGGAATACAGTATTTTTCGCAAGTTACTTTTTCCTTCAGATAAACTTCATTTCTTGTGAGAATAATTTTTTTCATTTTTCAAGTGCCTGCTTTAGTTTTAAACCTATCTGATAAACAGGACCTGCACCAAGTGTCAGAACAAGATCTCCAGATCGAACGTTTTTCATAAGATAGTCAACGATTTCATCAAATTCCTTGATATACTTTGCACTTGTTCCTGATTTCAAAATTTCATTCACAAGGATTTCACTATTAACAAGTTTTTTTTCATTTTCCGAATCCCTCACAAAATATATATCAGGAACAATTACTTCATCTGCCATAGTGAATGAGGTTGCAAAATCTTTTAACAAAAATCTTGTTCTACTGTACTGATGTGGTTGAAAAATGGTAATCAATCTTCTTGATGGAAAACGTTGCCTCAGACCATTCAAAGTTGCAACAATTTCTGTTGGGTGATGACCGTAATCGTCCATAATAATAACATCATTGATTATTCCAAGTATTTGAGACCGCCGATTAACTCCAGGAAAATTTTTCAATGAATCTGAAATTTTTTCAAAGGAAATACCCAAAATCAAACCAGTTGATATTGCAGCAAGTGCATTTAATATGTTATGTTTACCCCATAGTGGTATATAAATTTCTCCAAGTTTATTTCCCTGGTAAAAGCAATCAAACCTGTTTCCATCCTGAGACAATCTTATGTTTTTTGCCTGAATATCTCCCCTATTAAAGCCATAACTCATAACAGGGACACCACAGTGATTCATCACTGAAGCAACAATATCATCCTCAATCATTCCAATAACCTTACCATAAGGATGTACCCGCTCAGAAAAATTTTCAAAAGCATTTTTTATATCATTGATATCCCTGTAATAGTCAAGGTGATCTTCTTCAATAGAAGTGATAATGCCAATTTCCGGTTCAAGATTCAGGAAAGATCTTTTATATTCACATGCCTCAACAACAAGGAATCCACTATTGCCTACACCTGAGTTTCCATATCCTGATATTTCCCCACCAATGACAAAATCAGGTTCATATCCGCATCTTTTAAGCATGTAAACGACCATTGCAGAAGTTGTCGTCTTGCCGTGTGTTCCTGATATTGCAATTCCCCTTTTTTCACGCATAAGCAATCCAAGTGCCCTGGGATAAGTAATAACAGGAATATTGATTTTTTTCGCTGCGACAAATTCAGGGTTATCATCATTTACTGCCTGCGAACGAACAACAATGTCTATGCTTGGGTCAATGTTTTCTAACTTGTGTCCATAAAAAACCTTTATTCCTGAATTTTCAAGATTTTCTGTTTGTTCTGTTTTTTTCATATCTGAACCCTGGACATTTTTTCCAAGGGCTTTAAAAATTTTTGCCAGCCCACTTGTTCCTGATCCACCAATACCAATGATATGAATTTTATTCATTTTTTCAATTATTCTTTCCATTTCTTTCAATAAGTTGCAAACAAAGTTTTGCAAGTTTTCCGTCAGTATCTGCAAGAGATGCTGATTGAAAAAGTTTTTTTCGTTCTGACAGGTCCTGCTCAAGTAATTTAATACAGTTTATAAGCATTTGTGTTCCTGCATTCTGCTCTTCCATTATAACACAACCATATTTTGTAGCCCACTCTGCATTATATTTCTGATGTCCTCCGCCGAACCTGTACGGAATAAAAACAGCAGGTATTCCCTTAAAAGAAAGTTCTGCCATTGTTCCTGCTCCTGCCCTCGCAATTGCAATATCAGCAAGATTCATTAATTCTGGCATTTCATAAGAAAAATCTTTTACAAAACAACAAATATTGTGTTTTTGATAAAACTGTTTTACTTCTTCATAGGTCTGTCTTCCTGTGATATGAATAAATTGGTACTTTTTGTTATCAAGGTGGTTTACAGTATCAATAACAAGATGATTGATAAATTTTGCTCCCTGACTCCCACCAAGAATAAGAATGGTTTTTCTTTCAGAAGAAAGATCATATTTACTGAAATTTTTTTCTGTTGATTGCAATTCCTTTCTAAGCGGCAGTCCTGTGTGGATTGTGTTTTTTAAATATTTCTTTGTTTCCTTGAATGTAATCGCTGCTGGAATGTTAAACCTATTAAGAATTTTATTTGCAAGTCCTGGTAAAAGATTTTGCTCATGGAGAATAACCTTTTTACCCATCAGCAATCCTGCTAATGCAGGGAAAACAGTGACATAACTTCCCATACAAACAATCAGATCAGGGTTCAATCTTTTGAGCAAGGTAATGGATTTAATCAAAACATAGATTGTGGAAATCATAATAAAGGGGAAAAAAATCTTTCTCCGGGGTCTTTTAACAACTGCTACAGGTAAAAATTTAAAATGTTTTTTTCTCCAGATTTCAAGACCACTAATCTTTTTTTCCCCTGAAAAAAATATCTCAATATCTGGTTGAAACTGTTTAATTTTTTCCCCAAGGGCAATACCTGGAAAATAATGGCCGCCAGTTGAACCTACAACAATTAAAATTTTCTTTTGCATTTTCATCACGATGATATATTTTAACACAGCATGTTATAATTAATAGCATGCAATATACAGAAAAATTTTATAGAAGAATTGTCGGAACAGATCTGACCACTTTCTCTGTGAAGATCGAAGAAAGTGATCTCTATATTATGGCGGAAAAAAATCTTTCACTGGAAGCAGAAAAAGAATTAAAAAAGCAAAGACAATTTTTAAAGCAGTACATAATCAAATTTCCAGAATTTTATTATTCCTTCACTCCAGTGAAAGCAGATGAGTCAGCCCCTGAAATAGTGAAAATGATGAGCCAGGCATCTTTTCTTTGCGAAGTTGGACCTATGGCAACTGTCGCAGGTGCTATTGCAGAAATGGTTGGAAAATATTTATTAAATTTTACAGATGAAGTCATTATTGAAAATGGTGGGGACATCTTCTTGAAGATAAAGAAGGAAAGGACTGTGGCAATCTATGCAGGAAACAATCCGTTCTCATTGAAAATTGGAATAAAGGTGAAACCAAAAGAATTTCCTTTCGGAGTGGCAACGTCAAGTGCAACTGTTGGACATTCAACCAGTTTTGGTAAAGCCGATAGTGTAACAGTCATTTGTCCTACATCAACACTTGCTGATGGACTTGCAACTTTTATGTGTAATCAGACATCAGATGAAGATTTTTCTGGTATTAAAAAAAACATTGAAAAATTTCCTTTTGTTGATGGAATTGTTGCTGTCAAGAACGAAAAAATTTTTGCATGGGGAAATATAGAACTCGTTTATATCAAATAACAATGAATGCTATTAACTTTTTTTCAAAATTGAGAGTTAGTGCTGGGTGGTTCTTTTTTATTGTTGTTGCAATTATCGGGAGAATTCATTTTTTCTGGCCCATCATCCTGATAGTAATCGGTGAATTGTTTAGAACAATTGCTTCAGGAACAATTGTAAAAAATGAAAAACTTGCAACCAGCGGTATATATAGCATTGTTAGACATCCCCTGTATCTCGGAAGCATGCTAATTGGCACGGGTTTTGTTTTGATGTGTATGAATATCTTTGTTGGACTATATTTTATTGTTTTCTTTCCATTGTGCTATCTTTCAGCAATTGTACTTGAAGAACAATCGCTTGAAAAAAGATTTGGCTCAGATTTTCATCAGTACAGAAAAAATGTCCCTGCATTTTTCCCTATTAAGATAACAGGGAAATTCAGAAGCGATACATTTTCATGGAAACTTGTCTTTCAAAACAAAGAACATTATAACTGGCTTACTCTTCTGGCAACGATTTTAATTTTGATAATAAAATCACGCTTTTGAAAATGCTTTGTATTGAAACAAAAAATTGCGTATTTGACAAGATTGAGAAAAAAAGTAAAATAATTTTTCAACAATCTTTTTTTGAAAAATTTTGAAAAAGGAGAAAAATTGTGGAAGTAACTGTAAAGGAACTTCTTGAAGTCGGAGCATATTTTGGTCATCCCTCAAGGCAGTTTGATCCAAGGATACGACCGTACCTTTTTGGCAAAAGACAGGGAATCTATATTATTGACATCAGCAAGACCTGTGAAAAAATTTATCAGGCTGCTGAAGTCCTTCAAAAATTCGCATCTGAGAAAAAAACAATTTTGTTTGTTGGTACGAAAAAGCAGGCACACGATGTCGTAAAAGAAGTGGCTGAAAAACTTGGACAGCCATATGTCAACTACAGATGGATTGGTGGAACACTGACAAATTTTCAGACCATAAGGAAAAGGATTGAAAGACTGGAAGAAATAGAAAAACTTGAGGAATCAGGACAGATTAACTATTATACGAAAAAAGAAGCCAGTTTGATTCTAAAAGAAAAAGAGGAATTACTTAAAAAGTTCAGTGGAATAAGAAATATGAAGAGTTTACCAGGAATAATGGTTGTCGTGGATGTAAAAAAGGAAGCCAATGCCATTTCTGAAGCAAAAAAAATGGGAATCCCTGTTGTCGGAATCGTTGATACAAATGGAAATCCTGAAAGTGTTGATTATCCAATACCTGCCAATGATGATGGATTTAAGTCCATCCAACTATTGCTGGAAAAACTTGGTGAAGCAATAAAGGAAGCCCAGAGTGAAAAAGCAATTGTAGAAGAAAAGGCACAAGCAATTACATCTGAAGAAGTTGCAAAAACAGAAGGAGAGAAAAATGTCGCAGACAGTGGAAACAATAAAGAAACTTCGTGAACTTACAGGACTGGGCATCATTGAATGTAAGAAAGCACTTGAAAAAGCAGGAAATGATTTTGAGAAAGCCCTTGAAATTCTGAAGGAACAGGGAATAAAAATTGCAGAGAAAAAGAAGGACAAAACAACAGGTGAAGGATTAGTTGGGAGTTATATCCATTCAAATGGGAAAATCGGGGTACTGGTTGAGGTAACCTGTGAAAGTGATTTTGTTGCGAGAACAGATGACTTCAAAGAACTGGTAAAAAATATATGTCTTCAAATTGCAGCCACATCTCCTGAATATATCAGCAAAAATGATGTTCCTGAAAGTGTCATTGAGGAAAAGAAAAAGTTTTACAAGGACATTGAGCAATTTTACAGGGAAAAGGTTTTGTTTGAACAGACATTTATCAAGGATGATAGTATAACAATTGGTGATTATGTTAAAAGTAAAATTGCCAAACTTGGTGAGAATATTCAGGTAAGACGATTTACTCGATACGAGATTGGAGCATGAACCCGAAAAAAATTTTATTTAAAATAGGAAGTAAAGAAATCTGCGGTAATCTTAACGACACTAACACCGCAAATACGATATACTCAAATTTACCATTAAAAGGAAAAGTAAATCTCTGGGGAAAAGAAATATATTTTTATGTTCCTGTACAAGTTCCACTTGAAGATGGAAAGGATGTCGTTAATATTGGAGATATCGCATACTGGCCTGATGGTCCTGCAATCTGTATTTTCTTCGGTCCAACACCAGTTAGTACCAAGAGTGAAATAAAACCTTACAGCAAGGTTTCTCTGATCGGGAAAATTGATGACATGTTTTTAAAAGTGTTGTATAATATTGAAAGCGGTGAGGAAATCGTAATGGAACCCGTAACCAGTGGAGGTGACTGATGAATTCAGGAATGGGTGGTGTGCTTTTTGAAGTTGGTTATTTGCTTTCTCTTGTAGTAATAGGTTTGAGCTTCCTCGGATTTATGCTTGCGATGATGGTAGATGAAATCAACAAGAAAAAGGGTATTGTAATGTATGTGCTTTCAATAATCCTGTTATTGCTTGGCGGATATTACTATTACACAGTCGGACAGTGGCAAAAATTACAGGGTGGACCAAGCGTTAATAAGTTAAATTATTATCTTTACATCTATAGAGAACAACCTGCTATTCAACAACAGCAGATATTACCGGTACCAAATCCTCCACAACCACAACAGTGAGAAACAGGTTTATTAAACAGCAAATTTATTTATTTTTCTCACTGGGGTTATTTTTCTTTTTTTGCGGTTGTTCCCCATATTTTCAAAAACTTTCTGTTTCTCCTGAAGAGATTTCAAAAAAGGATTTTAATTTTATTACAGATACAGGTTCTTTATATTTAATTGATTTTGCAGAAGTTGTTGTAAATCCATCCGGTAGTCACACAACAACAATACATCAAAAAATCCTTATCACAGGTGAAAAGGGAAAACAACATGGTACGCTCCAGATTTCCTATGATTCAGAACGACAGAAAGTAGAAATTATCGAAGCAAAAACAATTACCCCGGAAAACAAAATTCTTCCGGTTGACAGGTCCAGTATACGATATGTCACTCCTGCAGAATTAAGTTCTTTTTCTGTGCTCTACCCCGGGATAAAGGTTTGCACAGTAACTTTTCCTTCAGCAGGCATAGGAAGTATTGTTGAATACACATACAAAATAAAAACAGAAAAACCACTGATGGAAGGCGAATTCTGGGATGGATTTTTTTTCCAGAGTACAGATCCATTTGTAATCTCTCATTATAGATTAATAGTTCCAGAAAGTATGCATCTATACACATTCCCATTCTCTGTTGAAATGAAAGAAAAGAAAAAACAGGGTAAGTTCATTTGCTACGAATGGGAAAAAAGAAATATGCCAGCAATAATACCAGAAAAAATGATGCCTCCGATTGAAGAAGTTGTACCAAAAATTCTTGTAACATCCTTAGATAACTGGGACAGAATTGGCAGATGGTTTTATAATCTTTCAAGGGATTCAACCATACCTGATTCAACTATTAAAAGTTTCACTCTGGAACTGACAGAAAAATCCAAAAACAATGAAGAAAAAATTAAGACGATTTATCATTACATTTGTAAAAACATCAGATACATTGGACTTGAACTTGGCATACATGGTTTTAAACCACACGCAGCAAAGGATGTTTTTAAACTCGGGTATGGCGACTGTAAAGACAAAGCAGCTCTGATGGTTGCAATGCTGAAATCAGTTAATATTCCTGCTTATATTGCCCTTGTCAACACCGAAAGACAAATTGAAGAAAATGTACCATTTCCAGGACAATTTAATCACGCAATTATTGCTATACCAGTTGATAATAATTTTCTTTTACTTGATCCGACATCAGAAGTATTCCCATTTCCTGAACTTCCTCCATATAATCAGAACAAACATGTTCTTGTACCAACTGAAAATACAACCTTTTTGATAAAAAGCCCTGTATCTGGTTCAGATGAAAACAAAAAACAAAGGCAGATTAATGTAACCATGGATGAAACTGGAAATATAGACGTGGATGTCACAATGTACGCATCCGGCATTTTCGCCGCAGGTATTAGAGATGGTTTCAGGTATCTTTCTGATGAGGAAAGAAAGAGAGAACTTTCAAGAAGTTTAAACAGCATGATTCCAAATACAAGTTTAAAAAAATTTGTTATCAGCGGAATTGAATCACTTGAAGTTCCAGTAAAAGAACTTTATTCTTTTGTTTCCAAAAGATATGCAACAATGATAAAGGACAAAATGTTGTTTAAACCTGCTTTGATTGAAAAAATGGAAGGCACAGAATTGACCAGTTTAGAAAAGAGAAATTTTTCGATAAGATTTCCTTACAAAAGTTCAAATCATGATTCAATCATCTTTCATCTTCCGACAGGTTATCAGATTGATGCGTTGCCAGATAACATAGATATCAACAACAAGTTTGGAACATACTCTGTTAATTTCAAAATAGAGGAAAATAAAATTGTATACACAAGAACCTATTCCATTGATACACTTGAAATATCTCCTGAGGAGTATGATAGTTTTAAAAAATTCTATGAACAGGTTTCATATTATGATAACCTTCCGGTGATTCTGAAGAAATCCCATTGAGTTGAGAAAAAATTTTTTTATGCTAATATTATTTGTCAAAAGTTAACCCATCTTCCACTATAATGAAACAGGAGGAAAGAATGGAAGGAATAACCCTGAAGGATTTGCTATCAAAAATGGAACCCATGAATGCAACTGATATTCATCTCCAGGCAGGTTGTCCTGTTGCGTATAGAATAAAAGGAGAAATAGAAAAACAGTATGACTTACCTGTTTTGAATGAAGAACAACTTCGCAACATAATATTCAGTGTTTTGAGCGAAAAGGACAAAAAAACATTCGAAGAAAAGGGAACAATTGATACTGCCATTAGTTTTCATGGTATTGGAAGATTCAGGATGAGTGTATTTTTACAACGAAGCTCAATTGCTCTGGCAGCAAGAAGAATCTCAAACAAAATTCCTGACTTTGAATCATTACATCTTCCTGAGGCAGCAAAGAAAATCACGGATTTCCCGAATGGTCTTGTGCTGGTTACTGGACCCACTGGTTGTGGAAAGTCAAGCACACTTGCTGCGATTATCAATGGGATTAATAAAATTAGAAAATGCCATATCATGTGTATAGAAGACCCGATTGAATATCTTTATAAAAATGAACTCGCAATTATAAATCAAAGAGAAATAGGCATTGACGTTGGAAGTTTCAAAGAAGCTTTAAAATACGTTGTAAGGCAGGATCCTGATGTAATTCTCGTTGGAGAAATCAGAGACAGGGATACAGTAGAATTCGCTCTGCAGGCATCAGAAACAGGACATCTTGTTTTTGGTACACTTCACAGTTCCAATGTCAGCCAGACAATTGGAAGGATACTTAATTTCTTTCCACACTCTGAACATCCATCAATAAGGAGAGCACTGGCGGCTCATTTGAAGGCGGTTATGTCACAGATGCTTTTACCATCCTGCAAAGAAGGGATATTGCTTGTGCCAGCAGTTGAACTGATGTTTATGAATTCAACAATAGCACGATTGATTGTTGAAGAACAGGACTCAAAAATCGTAAAGGCAATACGAGCAGGAAGAACTGAAGGAATGCAGGACTTTGAACAATCACTCCATTATTTGATTACAGAGGGCTTTATAACAAAAGAGGTTGGTCTTGAACATGCTGAAAATCCACAGAGTTTGGACATGAAATTAAGGGGAATATCTCTTACTGAGGAAGGAGGAATTATTTCATGAGGTTTGCTTGCCTGGTAATGTTTTTTCTGTTTCAGGCAGGATTTTCCTTTTGCCTTGAAACTCAAAATAAAGAATTAAATTTTGTCATCTTCAGCGATTGTCATCTAAAAGATACGACAACGATAGGTGAAACAATTTTGAAAAACATTATAGACCGGGTAAACCTGGATGAATCAAAACCCGAATTTGCTGTTTGTCTTGGAGATATTGTTGAACTTCCAAAAAATGCAAGTATTCAGAGGTACAATAGAACGATTGACAAATATCTCAGTATTACAGGCAGATTAAACATTCCCTTATATACTATTGCAGGAAATCATGACCTTGAACACGGGGAAATAGCATCAAAGATTTTTCAGGAAAAAATCGGTCCACTGTTTTTCACCTTACAGAAGTCCGAATACCTTCTAATTTTCTTAAACAGCGAATCAGTGGAAAAAAATTCTGAACAGATGCAATGGCTTGAAAAAATTTTTCAGAAATCAAAAGAAAAAAAGATTGTTTTTATGCATAAGCCATTGTTTGCAGTAAATCTTTTTAAGTCCTTTGACATCTTTACTACCCAGTATCTTAAGGATTTTTTTGAAAAAAATAATGTTTTTGTAATTTTTTCAGGGCACGAACATTTTTTCTACCAGCAAAAGTATAACAGAATTTTACAGATTATTATCGGCAGTTCTGGAGGAAATGTAAGACCTGCCCCAGAAGGAGGAAATAGTTCTTTTCAATACTGTCGGGTAAAAATTAGTGGAAATAAAGTAAATGTTGAAGTTGTACCTGTTGAAATAAGTCAAAAAGAGGAAATTTTTACAAAATAAACGGAGAATAACATGGACTGGAAAATCCAAAATTTAGAGAATGGAATACCTGTAATTTACAAACAAAGGGATGACTGCTATTCTGTTTCAATCGGATTTTTTATTTGCTGTGGAACAAGATATGAACCATCCCAGCACTCAGGAATATCTCACTTTGTTGAACACCTTTTGTTTAAGGGAACAGAAACACGTTCCGCAAGAGAATTGAAAGAAGCCATTGAAGGCAGAGGTGGAACATTTAATGCTTTCACTGCAGAAGAAGTTACCTGTTATTATGTAAAAATTCTCGAACCACATATTGAAACAGGTATTGATATTCTATCGGACATGATAAGAAATCCTCTGTTTAATCCTGAAGAAATAAACAGGGAAAGAAATGTCATCATTGAAGAAATCAACATGTATATGGACATTCCTGCACGATATGTTTTTGACCTTCTTGATGAAGTTATGTTTACAAACCATCCCCTTGGAACATCTGGACTGGGAACTCCAGAAACATTAAAAAACATTGACAGAAATACCCTGATTGAATTTATTAAAAAGTTTCACACAGGAAACAATATTGTCATCAGCGTGGTTGGAAAGTTCAAAGAAGAAAAACTTTTCAAATTGATTGAAAACTTCTTAAAATCAATTCCTTCTGGTGAAAGAAGCCAGTTTCTTCCATTTCAGAACTACAAAAATCAACCTGATTATAAAATAAAGACAAAGGAAATTGAACAGTGTCATTTCTGCCTTGGATTTTATTCATACCCGAGGGAAGATGAAAGAAGATTCAGTTTCAGTGTTGCAAATACAATTCTTGGTGGAAATATGAGTAGCCGTCTTTTTAATGAAGTACGTGAGAATAGAGGACTTGCATATGATATCAGAAGTTATTCAAAAAGTTATTATGACACTGGAGCCGCCATAATTTCTGCAGGACTATCTCCTGAAAATTTGACTGAATGTATTAAAATTATAAAGGACCAGATTAATCTGATTTCCGAAACAACTGTGAAGGAAGAAGAACTTGAAAGGGCAAAAGAATATATTGCTTCACAATTTTTAATGGGACTTGAAGACCCGATGGAATATATGTTATGGATTGGAGAGCAAAAAGCGACAAGAAAGAAAATGTTATCTGTAAAGGATGTTGAAGAAAAAATTAGAAAGGTAACAGTTGAAGATGTTCAAAATGTATGTAAAGATATATTCGGGAAAAATGCATTTTTTGCGATGATAGGACCCGAAGACAAAAAAGAACAGGTTTCAAAAATTCTGGAGGGATAAAATGATTAAAAGGGATATTATTGAGGAAATTGCAAAACAAACGGGCTTGAAAAAACCGATGGTTAGAATGGTAGTTGAAAAATTTATATCCGAGATACGTCAGGCGCTCTTAAACAAGGAAAGAATTGAAATAAGGAATCTTGGGGTATTCAAGGTTAAAAAGGTAAAGGCAAAAAAGGGACGAAATTTGAAAACTGGAGAAGAAATACCAGTTCCTGAAAGGTGGAAGGTAACATTCAAACCATCAAGATTTTTTTCCCAACTGAATGTTGAAAAAAATCAGCAATCTCTTCCTTTTGATTCTGAATCATCACAGGAGAAGTAAACTATTACAAAGGAGGAATTATGGCAATCAGATTTGGTGTTGCAGGACTGGGAATGGGTTATGCAAGAGCGAAACTGGTGAGGAAAACCGAAGGTGCAGAACTTGTGGCAGTTTGCGATATAAATCAGGAAAGATTACAGAAAGCAGTTAATGAATTTCAATGCAAAGGATATTCTGATTTTGACCAGATGCTGAATGATAAAGATATTGATGTTGTCTATGTTATGACACCAAGTGGAATGCATTTGGATTTTGGAGAAAAAGCAGCAAATGCAGGCAAACATGTTATTACAACTAAACCAATGGAAGTTACTGTTTCAAGATGCAGGAGATTTATTGATGCCTGTAAAAAAAATAAGGTGAATCTCATTGTAGATTTTGAAATGAGATATCATAAAGACCTTCAAAAACTAAAATATGCAATTGAATCAGGTGAACTTGGAGAGATAATTTTTGCCGAAGCCAGGTGTAAATGGTGGAGAACGCAGGAATATTTTGATAGCACAAACTGGCGAGGGACATGGAAATATGATGGTGGTGGTTCTGCTGCAAACCAGGGAATCCACGTTATTGACCTACTGGTATGGCTGTGCGGGGACCCCAAAAAGGTGATTGCATCAAGATACGGTGTATTTGCTCATAACATTGAAACTGAGGATCTAACAATTGCAATAATTCAGTTGAAAAATGGAAATTATGGTTCAATCATTACAACAACAAACCATCATCTCGGTGATGAATTTGGTGTATCAATTTCATTTGAAAATGGTAGTATTTCAAATTTGAGGGGAGAATTAAAAATTAAAATGAAAGATGGTTCAGAAGCATTGAAAACAGAGGTTCCCGCAAACCTGCCCGGAAATGCTGTCGAAGACATGATACGGGTGCTGACAAAAAATGAAAAACCGTATATTTCAGGTTATGAAGGCATGAGGTCAATTGAGCTCCTTGAAAAAATCTATAAAAAAGGCAAAAAGTTTTACAAAATTTGAAATTAAGGTATTATTTCTCAAAAATGGGAGAAAATATGGAATCGTTGTGGATAAATCCGTTGTGTGAAAAACTTGAAATTGATGGAAAAGGACCATTTATAAAAATTGATGAAGAAAGATTGATGACCATTGAAAGTAAGGGAATTAAAATCAGTAGTGATGATGGAAAAACATGGTCAAAACCGAGTTTTGTTTGTGAAGGATTGAGTGATAAAGAACCTGCATCGAAATATCTTTTGTTGACTGAAAAAGGAACGATTGTACTGATCTATCTTAATTTTTTAACATACAAATTCAGCTGGGATGAAAAGACAAAAGAACCAATGTCAGATTGTAAACTGGAATTATGGTCAATCAGAAGTCAGGACCATGGAAAAACGTGGATTGATAATCAAAGAATTCTTGATGGTTATACTGCAAACTTTTTTGGATTTTTCCAGACAAAAGAAGGAAGAATTGTAGCAACAGTTGAACGACTTGAAAAAAATCCTGGACGATGGGTTGTTTTTTCAGTATATTCTGATGATGAAGGGAAAACATGGGAGAAAAGTAATATCATTGACATTGGTGGACATGGTCATCACGATGGAGCGACTGAACCAACAGCAGTACAATTGAACAATGGAAAACTTTTGATGTTAATCAGGACAAATCTTGATTATTTCTGGCAGGCCTATTCTGATGATAGAAAATACTGGAGAACAATAAAAAAATCACAAATTGATGCCAGCAGTTCACCAGGACATCTGATAAAATTACAGAGTGGTCGACTTGTTCTTGTCTGGAATAGATTAAATCCTGAAGGAAGAATATTTCCAAAAAGGCAATCAGGACAGGCAAGCGAAGTACCGGCTTCCTGGCACAGAGAAGAATTGTCCATATCATTTTCTGAAGATGATGGCGAAAGCTGGACAAAACCTATAGTACTGGGTCGGCAGATTGGTGGACAGATTAGTTATCCGTATGTTTTTGAAAGAAGAAAAGGTGAAATCTGGATTATTGCAGGATTTGCATTTAAGAAAAACTGGGAAGAGCCATTTTCATTTAAGGTAAAAGTTAATGAAGAACAACTACTACAACATTCCAGATAAAAAATTGATTAAAATCCACATATCATAACTTCCTGCTTTTTTCTGATATAATATTTGAACACGATGGAGGATCTATGGTTTCCATAAAAAAAAATAGAACAATTTATACGGGTAATAATCTTAATTATATTTCCTTTCCTATGGGTGGCATAGGAGCAGGAATGATATGCCTTGATGGAACAGGAAGTTTTTCCCACATTTCAATCAAGCATAATCCTGATTCACAAAAATCCGCATATATGTTTGCTGCTTTCGCAACTGAAAAAAAAATTCCAAGGGTTCTTGAAGGCCCTGTCCCTGAATGGAAAATTTTCAATCTACCTGAGGCGGGTAATGGCCTGGGCTATACACATTTTGGACTACCACGTTGCAAAATCAACAACTTCACATCAAAATTCCCTTTTGCATTTATAAAACTCACTCATCCTGAATTGCCAGTAAAAATTGAAATTTGTGGATGGAGTCCTTTTATTCCAGCTGATGCTGATCATTCATCATTACCTGTGGCTGGCGTTGAATACAGCATAAAAAATACTTCAACAAAAAAAATTTCAGGTATTTTTTCCTTTCATTGTAAAAATTTTGCTGCCAGTAATATTGAATATGCAAGAGCAAAAACAATAAAAAATGGCTTTATTCATTTTAATCAATCACCTGATAATAAAGAAATTCCAGGATTTTTCAGTATTCAAATATGTGAAGAAATGATTTCAGTCAATCACTGGGCAGGAAGAGGAACTTTTTTTGATAGCCATCAAATTTTGTGGAGCGAAATATCAAAAGCAAAATGTATCAGTGGTGAACCTGACCAGGATTTTATACCCGGTTCAAGCACATATACAGAGGTTAATCTTGGACCAGGCGAAAGTAAAACAATAAAAATACTGTTTTCATGGTATGTTCCTGAAAGTAACATGAGAACCGGACAGGACGAAGGACCATTTTATCAACCGTGGTATTCAGGCAGATTTTCAAGCATTGAAGAGATAAACGAATACTGGCTAAAAAATTATGAAACATTGAAGAAAATTACAACAAGATTTACTGAAGCATTTTATTCATCTGATGTACCAGATGAAATCAAAGACGCAATATCTTCAAACTTATCAATTTTAAAATCTCCCACTGTTTTACGACAAAAGGATGGAAGATTGTGGTGCTGGGAAGGTTGCTGTGAAAAGACAGGATGTTGCGCAGGTTCATGCACACATGTGTGGAATTACTGCCAGGCAATCGCTCACTTATTTCCATCCTTAGAACGTTCGCTAAGACAAACTGAATTTAATGAGAATCAGGATGAGAATGGACATCAAAATTTCAGGGCTCTTCTTCCAATAAGAAAAAATACTCATGATTTTCATGCTGCTGCGGATGGACAGTTGGGTGGAATAATGAAAGTTTACAGGGAATGGAGAATCTGTGGTGATACCCGGTGGCTAAGAGAAATCTGGGACAGGGTTAAAAAAAGTATGGACTATTGCATTTCAACATGGGACCCTGAACATCAGGGAATATTGAAATATCCGCATCATAATACCTATGATATTGAATTCTGGGGACCTGATGGTATGTGTGGAAGTTTTTATCTTGGTGCATTGAAGTCAATTGTTTTAATGGGAGAATTTCTCAACGAAGATGTTTCGCTTTATAAAGATTTGTATGAAAAAGGAAAAAAATATCTTGAAAACAATCTTTTTAATGGGGAGTATTTTGAACAAAAAATACAGTGGAAAGACCCAGGATTATTGAGTGAATTTGAAAAATTATTAAAAAATTGCAAATCACAGAAAATTGTTTCAATAATAGAAAAACAGGGTCCACCATATCAATATGGTAGTGGATGTCTTGCAGATGGTGTGCTGGGCTCCTGGATTGCTGAATTGTGTGGAATCGGAGAAACCCTTGATAAAAAAAAGGTAAAAAAACATCTTGCTTCTGTCTACAAATACAATTTTAAAAAGGACCTTTCAGACCATGCAAATCCACAAAGGCCAGGTTATGCAATGGGAAATGAAGGTGGTTTAATTCTGTGTACCTGGCCAAAAGGTAATAAACCCACCCTGCCCTTCCCTTATTCTGATGAGGTCTGGACAGGTTTTGAATATCAGGTTGCGGCTCATTTAATGTTTGCAGGATTTTTAGAAAAGGGACTTGAAATTGTACGGACCGCAAGGAAGCGATATGATGGAACAAAAAGAAATCCATTTGATGAATATGAGTGTGGACACTGGTATGGAAGAGCACTTTCCTGTTATGGACTGCTTTATGGACTAACAGGTCTACGATACGATGCAATTGAAAAAAAATTGTATCTAAAACCACAAATAAAGGGTGACTTCAAGGTCTTTTTTTCAACTGATTCAGGATGGGGAATTGCTGGGATAAAAAATAAAAAACCCTTTGTGAAGATTCTTTACGGAAGTGTTGAAGTAGAAAAAATTATCATTGAGAACCATTAAGAAATTTCCTTTAAGTTGTATTCTAACTGTCCCATACGAAGTTTTGCTGCCTCCTTCACCTGAATATAAGGGTCTTTACCCCATATTTTCTCAAAAAGATGCCCATTTTCTTTTTCAAGTCGTAAATGACCTGGTAATGAGCCATCAACAAACTTTTGCCTGTCGATCAAATCAAGTGTGACGTTTTCAAGGGAAACAATATCAGATGAACCCAGTATGCCAACATCAGGAATAATTGAAGGGCTTGACATTCCAAGACAATCGCAAAACGGAGTTACATTTAAAACAACATTGATATGGCAGTAATTTCCTTTAAGTTGCTCAAGAACCTTTTTCGCAGATAACGCAAGTGCTCTTCCAAAAACCTCATAGTTTGTTTTTTCAAGTTCAATGGCTTTCTGTGGACACAGAAAAACACATCTCATACAAAAAACGCAGGCGTGAAAGTCAATTACAAGTTTCTTTTCTTCATTAAACTTAATTGCTGAACTTCTGCAATTTTTTATGCAAATTCCACAGTATTTACATTTTGATTGATTCCAGTATGGTTTTGTATTTACCACTGAATGAATGGCAATCCTTGATTTTGTTGTTACAAATCCCATTCCAAGGTTCTTAATTGCTCCCCCATAACCGCAATTACCATGTCCCTTTGCGTGGGCAAAATTTATCAGAAAATCAGTTGCCTTCAGTACACCTGCAAGTTCAAGTTCTTTAATTCCATATCTGGAAGGAACATTGACTGTGAAATAATTAGTATCACGAAGACCTGTTGCCTGAATAAATCTGCATCCAAAAACCTCTTCTGTATAGCCCCTTCTTGCGTCAGGTGCAACAATATCAGTAATAAAAGGCAGTCCTTTCTTTGCCTTAATATATTCTACAAGAATTCTGATAAATAATGGATGAATTGTTGTAAAGCCATAACCACCACCACTATGTATTTTAATGGCAACTGTTTTATCTTTTATTTTTTCTCCAAACTCAAGAGCGTCAAGTAATCTGATAAATTTTGCTGGTAACGATGCATTCCTTTCTAATTTTTTTACCTTTGCACTCGCAAAAAAGACAGTACTCATATGCAGATCCTTTTTGATTTTGAAATTGACTTATGTATGTCTCCATTGTAACATAATCATTGAACCCATTACAAAGGAAATTATAATGAATTCAAGGGAAAGATGCAAGATTGCAATGAAAGGTGGAAAGCCCGATTGTGTACCTGTGATACCTCAAATCTGTCATCCCCATTCAATAAAGGTCCTCGGCCTTGATTTTAGAAAAACAATGATAGATGTTGCGAAAAACCCATTACTTGCCAGCAAACTTCAGGTTGAATGCGCAAGATATTACGGGGTGGATGGTGTAAGAATATGGATACATCATAACAGGTCAATTGATTTATATGACGATGGAGAAAATGTCTGGGAAATTGATTCAAAAGGAAATAGAATTGCACGGCTTGATTTCAGAGGCGGTGGATGGATGATTCCTGTTGAAGAAAAAATTTCTGTAGAAAATGAATCAGATATTCACAAAATTCAGGTAGTACCTGCATCCCTGCTTTTGAAAACGTCTGAGTTTAAGGAAATCGAGAAACTTGTCAATGATGCAAAAAAAGATTTATTTGTGATAACAAGTCCAGGGGCATTTACGATTGAATTTGTAACAACAGTGAGAGGCAAATTACAAACATTTTATGATATGATTGAAAGGCCCCAGTTCATAAAAAAAATAATGCAGAGAGCAACCGAAGCAGCAATTGAAAAAGCGATTGCAATGATTGAAATTGGTATTGATGCACTTTATATCGGAGAAACATTTGGTGGTGTTATTGGACCTGATGCCTTCAAAGAATTTTGCGTACCATATTTTAAAATGTTTGTTGATAGAATAAAAAAATACGATGTTTGCATTTATCTCCACGTTTGCGGAAACAGTAATCAATTATTTGAACTGATGGCAGAAACAGGTGTTGATTGCATTGAGCCACTTGACCCACTGGGCGGTGTTAAAATATCTGATGCAAAACAGAGATTAAAAGGTAAAACATCAATTATGGGCGGAGTTAATACAGTTTTACTTGCTCATGGCACACTTGAAGAAGTGAAACAAGATATAGAAAGATGCCTCTCAGAAGGAGCGCCTGATGGTGGATACATTCTTGCATGTGGTGATATGCTTCCAACAGAAACATCCCCTGAAAAAGTTTTTGAAATGGTAAAGGCGGCTCATTCTTTTGTTTATCAATAAGAAAGGAGTTGATATGAAAGACCTATTCAATCTTAGTGGTAAGGTTGCACTTGTCACTGGCGGTGGAACAGGTATAGGTAAGGCAATTGCCATTACTCTTGCCCGATATGGTGCAAAAATTGGAATCCATTACCATTCAAGCAAGTCAGATGCAGAACAAACACTGGTGGAAATTGAAATGCTTGGTTCAAAAGGGATACTACTTCAGGCAGACCTGACAGTTGAAGACCAGGCAAATTCAATCGTTGACAAACTGATTTCTGAATTCGGACGACTGGACATTCTTGTCAATAATGCTGGTTCACCTGTGAAAAGGAGTAAAATTGAAGAATGTCCTGTGGAATTATGGAAGAATGTTTTTGATGTCAATATGACATCTGCATTCATGGTAACAAAGAGGGCAATACCTCATTTGAGAAAAACAAAAAACGGTTCAATTGTGAACATTATCTCACTTTCAGTTCAAACAGGTGGAGCAAATGGCGCAGGTCCATATGCTGCAGCAAAAGGCGCATTGCTTGTGTTTACAAGAACCCTTGCAAGGGAACTTGCGCCAGAAATCAGAACAAATGCAGTGTGTCCTGGCGTTATTGAAACAAGGCATCATGAAATGTTCAGCACACCCGAAAGAATGCAGGAATATAAAATGGAAACACCTCTTGGAAGAAACGGCAAACCAGAAGAAGTTGCATCAACAGTATTATATCTTGTCAGCAATGCGGCTTCGTTTGTAAATGGAGCACTTATTGATGTCAATGGCGGAAGATTTCTCAGATAAAAAAGAAAAAATAAATATGCTGATGGATGAGCTTATTGAAAAACACGGAAATCCTTTTGAATCAGGTCAGTGGAAATTATGGTGTAAAAGACCGAAGACCATCAGAGACAGAGAAACAGTAATTATTGAATCAATTCTCACTCAGAGGACAAACTGGTCAAATGTAGAGAAATCAATACGAAATTTAAGGTCAAAAAAACTTTTATCTCTTTCAAAAATTTTAAAATGCCCAACTGAGGTACTTGAAAAGGAGATAAAATCATCTGGCTTTGCCCGACAAAAAGCACTGCGAATAAAAAATATTGCAAAGTTTTTCATCTACGAAATGAAGGGATTGAAATCAGCAATGAAAATGGAAAAAGACTATTTAAGGAATAAATTACTAAGAATCCATGGCATTGGAGAAGAAACAGCCGATGATATTCTTTTATACGCTCTTGACAAACCTGTTTTTGTTATTGACCAGTATACAAAGAGATTTGTAAGACAGCACAATATCGCTGAAAAAACATCTTACAACTACCTTCAAAAATTATTTGAATTTTCTGTCAAAAAGGATTATAAAATATATCAGGACTATCATGCATTAATTATTATCGAAATGAAGGGAAAGAATGCTAAAAAAGGGAATAGCAACATTTACGCTTGATACAGGGCAGTGCCCGAAATGGCTTTTTGAAAGAATGGTAAAACTCGGAAGCCAGATTGTTGAAATCATTGTGGAAGAATATGGCCCTGATGAATTTATTGCAAGAATTGCTGACCCTGTGTGGTTTCAATCACTCGGGACAGTTGTTGCTTTTGACTGGAATGCTTCAGGATTGACAACTGTTTTGACTGCATCATTAAAAGAAGCAATCAAAGGCAAGGAAAAACATCTTGGTATTTTTATCTGCGGAGGAAAAGGAAAAACATCCCTGAAAACACCTGATGAAATCAATAACTGGGGTGAAAAAATTTCCTTACCGCAGGAAAGTGTTTCAAACCTTGTTTACAGTTCAAGAATTACTGCAAAGGTTGATAACAGTTTAATCCAGGATGGTTATCAGATTTATCATCATTCATTCTTTTTCTCAAGAAATGGCTCATGGGCTGTGGTGCAGCAGGGCATGAATCAAAGCAATGCGACTGCAAGAAGATATCACTGGTTTTCGGATAAAATCATTGATTTTGTTTGTGAACCCCATACTGGAATTATCAGTAATCTTATTGTCCCATGTTTGAATATGACAGCAAAGGAAAGTGAAAAAAACAGACAAATCAGCACGCAACTGATACAGAACAGAAATGAACTCTTTAAGGACATCCAGATACTAAGGAAGCACTCTGACAGTGTTTCAAGAATGGTTGCACTAAAACATGGGCAACAGGAATTTGTGTTTGCTGAATTTAAGAATACTGAGTTCCATTATCATCCTGTATTAAACGAGGACTTTTCCAATAGCAGGTACCTTGAAAAAATATTGCTCAAATTATGTGAACACAAACCGGATACATACGAAAAGTTAATAGCAGTTGAAGGAGTCGGACCAAAAACAGTTAGAGCACTTTCCCTTGTTGCTGAACTGATTTATGGAGCAGAACCATCTTATAAGGATCCTGCGCGATACTCATTTGCTCATGGTGGGAAGGATGGAACCCCCTACCCTGTTGATAGAAAAACTTATGATTCCACCATCAACTTTTTCAAAAAAGTTATCAGCAAAATGAAAACATCCCAGCATGAAAAATACGCAATGCTAAAGAAACTCGACAGAATGATTTAATAATCACAATGCAACAACAAACTTAAGCCAGATTTTATAGCCCTCAGGTTTATTTTCAACCGACATTTCCTTCTGATATTTCAAAATAAAACTTGCTCTTCCGTGGTCATACTTAATCTGGGGTCCTATTGCAAAAACATTTCCCCTGTTTCCATTTCCAACTTTTGTTCCATTCTGTTCGTCATCAGTTGTCTGAGTATAATAATATCCTCCTAGTCCAGCAGCCCAGTTTTTGTTAATTTTTTTACCAATTGTATAATCGCAGTGAAATTCCTGACCTGATTTATAATTGGTATCGTCGTTTTCATAATTAATGTCATACATCAGTTTGCATGATACTTCAAACCCATTATCAGATAAATAAGTAAATGCATAAACAGGTTCAATTGTGAAATAATTCCTGCCGATGTTTGCAATGTCGTCTTTGTCATATGCGCCAGTCGGCAGAATAAATTCAATTCCTGCTGCCTGATGAAAATTTTTTGAATGCCATGAAATAATACACGGATCAATGAAAATGTCTCCAATACCTGTCTTTGAATCCTTGCCTCCTGGTGTTCTCACGTCAACCGACATCAGTGGAACAAGAATATGCATACCCCAGTTTCCACCAAGTATCTTATGATTACTCACATAAATCAATCGTGAAACATTTCCGAGCACTGTCAACTTGAAGTTTGGCACCACACTTTTTCCGTGGGAATCCCTGAATGAATCAGAAAAATAACCAACTGCGTAATGAACATAATAAAATCCTGGAGGGGGTACTGCTCCTGACATAAAATCTTCTGCACCATTGGGATATGCTCCGCCACCATTTTCTGTTGCAAGACATACAGATGAAAAAACAATTAAAGAAAATATCACCAGCACAAATATTTTTCTCATTTTTCCTCCCTTTTCAGAAATAGATTCTGAAATTTTAATATTTCGCCTTTTACATCATCCTTTGTCACAACAGCTGAAATTGCACATATTGCATCTGCTCCAGCATTTACCACACCGAGAGCATTTTTCAGGTTTATTCCACCAATAGCAACAACAGGTACTGAAATAATTTTTTTGATTTGTTTAAGTGTCTCAATTCCAACAGGACTTTCTGCATCTAATTTTGTCGTTGTTTGAAAAATTGGGGAGACAGCAATATAATCTGCTCCATTTTTCTCTGCTTCAATTGCCTGTTCAAGATCATGGACAGTCACACCTATAATTTTCTCTTTTCCCATAATCCTCCTTGTTATAGAAAGCGGCAAATCATTTTGCCCTATATGAACACCATCTGCATCAACTGCCAGTGCAATATCAACCCTGTCATTGACGATAAAAAGCCCTTGCTTGATCAAGCTTCTTATTTCAAGTGCCTCTTCATACATTAATCGTGTTGCCTTATTTTTTTCTCTGTACTGAAAAATTTTTACACCTGCATCAATTGCACTTTTTATGTCATTGGTAATTCCTGCTTTTGTTAAATTTGAATCAGTTATAAAATAATATCCCTTGATCAGATCACACTTTTTCATCACAATGTCTCCACTTTAATCTTCTGATTGATTAAGTTGCGGTCGAGATTATACAGTGCATCAAAAAATCTGGTCTTAAATTCCGCTGGTCCAGATACCTCTTCTGCTGCAATTTCAGATGCAATTCCAAAACATGCAAGTGCTGCAACTGATGCGATTGAGCGATTTTTTTCGACAGCAGCAAACGCACCAATTACTGATGTAGCCATACATCCTGTGCCAACAACATGTGTAAGAAGTCGGTGCCCGTTTTTTACAATAAAAGTATTGTTCCCATCAGAAACAATATCATTTTTTCCTGTGATAACTACTGTGTTATGTTTTCTTTTTGCAATGGACGAAGCAATTTCGACAAGGTCAAGATTTACTTCTGTTGAATCAACACCTTTGGTGAAAACGTTTTCTCCTGCAAAACTTGCAACTTCTGAAGCATTTCCCTTGATAATATCAATGTATGAAATCTCACTGATTTCATATGCTTTTCTGTTGCGAAGCCGTGATGCACCAACACCACAGATATCAAGAACCACTGGAATTTTTCTTAAATTTGCCATTTTTGCTGCAATCTTCATAGTTTCAACAACATCAACAGTCAATGTACCAATATTCAAAACAAGACAGGAAGCAATGGAAACAATGTCCTCAACTTCTTCAACTGCGTGTGCCATAATAGGTGAACCACCAATGGCTTTAACAACATTGGCACAATCATAAATTGTTACCCAGTTGGTAATATGGTGAACAACTGGTTTTTCCTTCCTTATTCTGGAATAAATGTCATACACATCAAGTCCGTCTTTCATACATTCCCCCTTTGTTTTTAATTCTATCCCATTAATTTTTTGCGGTCAAAACTTGACCATATCTTACTTTATGATAAATTAGTTAGTCAACAAAGGAGTAAAACTGTGGAACAACTGAAATACAAACCTGATTTTGAGGAAGTAAAAAAAAGATGGCGTCATTTCTGGAACAATGAACTTTACAAAAGACCAATAATCATGGGTGCATGTATAAAAGAAGGAGTGAGAGAAGAATTCGGTGAAGTTTTTTCTTTGAGATATTACAGGGCTTATAATGGAATGTGGAAGCAACAGATTGAAATTTTCAATAACTGGGCAGAATGTGTTGATTTCCTCGGAGAAGGAGTACCTTCTCATACTCCTGATTTTGGACCTGACCAGTTTGCTGCATTTTATGGGGCAAAACTGAGATTTTCTGAAAACTCAAAACACACTAACTGGGTTGAACCAATCATAGATGAATGGGAAAAATTTTTACCATTGAAGTTTAATCCACAGAATGAGACATTCCAGCGATTGCTTGAATATACAAAATTCATATCAAAAGATGCAAAAGGTAAATATCTTGTTGCAGACATTGACAAACACTCAAATATTGATACACTTCTTGCGTTAAGGGGTGCTGAAAAATTGTGTATGGACCTGTATGACAGGCCTGAAACAATTGAAAAAGCAATGAATTGTTTAAGAAATGACTTTCCATTAATTTGTGATGAAATTTACAAAGCAGGCGTTCACAATGAAGGACTTGGCACAACACACTATGGAATTTACAGTGAAAAAAAATTTGGTGTGGTTCAGGCGGATTTTATATGCATGATGAGTCCTGAAATGTTCAGAAGGTTTGTATTACCTGCAATTGAAGAAGAAATTGAATATTATGACCACAGTTATTTCCACCTTGATGGACCAGGTGCTTTGAAACATCTTGATGATATCCTTTCAATAAGAAAACTTGGGATTTTGCAATGGCAACCAGGAGATGGCCAAAAACCAAATTTTCAATGGCTTGATGTCTTGAAAAAAGCACAGAAGGCAGGAAAATCTGTTCATGTTTTTGGAAACTCAAAGATACGACTGACCCCTGATATTGTAAAACAACTTCATAGAGAACTTGACCCTGTTAAAGTAATTTATGACGGTATTGCAGTGAAAAACAAAAAAGAATTTGAAGACCTTGCGTCATGGCTTGAAAAAAATTAGTCCTTTAATTTAAGTACTATGGAAACACTTAATGGAAGCAAATCTTAATAAACCATGGAGTAAAGAAGTATCTCTTCCTGTAAGGTCGCTTATCACTTTCTATTCAAAAGAAGCAGATAATCTGATTTTCAAAAAAAGTAAAAAAATCACAATTTTTTGCAAATCAGGGTATTGTTCTGTTTCACTTAACTGGACGATTTCAAAAAATCTTTTTACAACACCATTTTTATCAGGAAAAGGAAAGCCAATTCCTGGAAATATTTTTATCATCAATATCCCGGCAGAAAAATTAAAACCAGGATTTTATGATTTAAAGGTTTACATCGATGTGGCCGAAAAACAAATGGTTACTGATATCTGTACCTTTGGATATGAAATTGGAAAAATCCGGTACTGTCTGACAAAACCCGATAATTTTGAAAAATTCTGGAATAATGCAAAAAAATCGATAAGTACTGTCCCATTGCAACCAGAAGAAATTTTTATCCAGGAAATGACGAATAATGAAATAGACCAGTACAATGTTAAAAGTGCATGCCTGCCGCCGAGATATGACCCAGGTATAAGGTACGATAAAATTGAGGTTTACAAGGTCAGTTTTTCTTCCATAAACAGATTAAGGGTTTATGGATGGCTTGCAAAACCTTTCGGAAAAGGACCATTTCCTGGAATGCTTGTCTTTCCTGGTGCGGGTTATAGACCTGAACCAATACCTGCTGAACATGCAAGACACGGCTATGTCGCTATTGACATTCAGGTACATAATCAAGAAGTAGACCAGAATAAATATGAAAAACCTCTCTGGGAGAAAATAAGTATTGATTATAATAAACCAGAAACATCGGAATTTTACACCATGTATTTGAATTGTCTTCAGACAGTAAATTATCTTGTTTCAAGAAAAGATGTGGATAGTAATAAAATTGTTGCTGTCGGGGGAAGTCAGGGCGGTCGCTTATCCATTATTAGTGCTTCGCTTGACACCAGGATAAAAGCAATTGTTCCTGCAATTCTCTGGGGTGCTAACTTTATGTATCAAAAATGGGCAGAGAAATCAAACCTGAAAGGTTCTGATGGTACAAATGCATTCCTTCCTGAATACAGTGAAACTTTAGAAAATAAATTTATCTCCTACTTTGACCCGATGAACTTTGCCCCGGATGTCAGGTGCCCGGTTTTAATGAATGCAGGATTGAGAGATACTGTTTCTCCTCCATCCTGTGTGCATTCAGTTTTTAAGTTGCTTGGAACAAAAGACAAAAAAATCATTTTTCTGCCTGAACTCGGACATGACTGGTCAGCAGAATTTGATAGATATGCATGGAGATGGCTTGAAAGAAAATTGCAGAAAAGGATATAATTCCAGTTGAATGTTCTAGGACTTTGAAAATAGAGTAAATTCAGTTAGAATAGGAATAAATTCATAATACAGGGAGCTGAAAATATGAGGAAAATTATAATGTTTCTGAATTTGATGATACTCCAGCCATTGCTTGTTAAAACATCTTGCTACACAATGATTTCCCCATCACAATCAATACAGGAAATACCATCGATTGTTATTCAGTACGATAGCGAAACAAAGTCGGGTTATTTTATTGATTTTTCAAAACCTCTCGCATGGTATGATACTTCACCACCAGCAACAATGAGACGTGCAGCGACCTTTATTCAGGAAGCAATAGAAAAAATGACAGGGAAAAAAGTTCAGATACAATGTAGCAATGATATCTCAAAAGGAATTGTTCTTCTTATCGTTAGTAATGCACCTGACCAGATTAAAAATAATCCTGAAGTAAAAAGGGCGCTTCAAAATAATGGGGCTGACTCTTACAATGACAGGGAAGCGTATTTTATAAAATCAGAAGACAAAAGGGTTCTTATTATTGCAAATAGACCTGAAGGAATTATTGCAGGTGCTGTTGATTTAGTGGAATCAACTGGATATGAAATACTCGGGATGGGACCAAACTGGATTTATGTCCCTGATTATAGAACAAAAGCGCTAACCTTTAATGTCACAAAATCAGGACGACCAGGGTTTTATATAAGAGCATTATGGCCAACAAGTGGACAGAGTTATGGTGTGGGCACAATTTTTGGCGAAAAACCACCCCACCCTGATGATGAAACTGTTGATATCAGCTGGTACAGATGGGCTATCGGGACAAAAATTTATGGCTCTTCAATGCCTGGTTTTCCAGGGCATGCACTGCAGGCATATCACAAGGATGTGATAGAGGAAATCAGAAAAACAAAGAAAACAGAAGGATTTCTTGTTCCTGAGATTAAACTCGGACTTTCATCCGAAAGGCCTGCTGCAGGTACTGAAAATCAAGGTGTACTCTGGATCAATATTGATGCTGATGGAACACTTGAAGCTAAAAAAGTTTATATTTCAAACGGTAAAACATGGGTGCAGCAAGATCTCAGTCAGATTGATGCAAATCTTGATCTCTCAGTTGAATTTGTTAGACAAATTATATTTGAAAATATGAAAAAACAATCCGAACAACATTTTGAAAAAAATCCTGATGACGTTTTTATTTTTGGATATGAACCAGAAGATGGAGGCGGATATGCTGTACTTGATAAATACTTAAGATATAAAAACTGGTATCCTGAATACTGCAAAAAAGAAGGAATTGAATTTGGTAAGCCATATGTCTTGCATAATTATAATGGCTTAAATCAACCTGTGGAAATATGGGACCCATCCTCAGCATCAGACACAGTTTTTGGTTTCGCAAACTGGTTACTTCATGAATATGACAGGTGGATAGATTCCCTTCCACCAGAAAAAAGAGTTACACAAACAGGTAAACCAAAAAAGCAAATGGTCAGATGCAGTGGGTACAGTTATAATTACCATGACGTGCCACCTGATTTTAATCTTGACCCAAGAATTCGTGTAATGATTGCAAGCTACCCAAAACATCGTGGATGGGGTAAATGGAAGAATTTTAAATCACAAATTGATATGGCAAAAGCATTTCAAATCATGCTTCCAGGAGAACCATCAGGTGATTATAGAATCATCAGTCTGGCTTACTATGCTGATCCTGGTACAGCAGGCATACCTGCTGGATGGAGTGCATCACCAAAAAGTATTCTTGAAGACCTTAAGAATACATACCAGGCAGGAATCAAAGCACTTTCCTGCGAAACAGATTTTAATTTTGGCAAATATGGGCTTGCGTATTATCTGATGACGAAAATATTGTGGAATCCACAGATGAGCATAAATGAACTTGAAAAAATTCGTGATAACTGGTTTCAAAAAGCATTTGGAAGTGCATGGAAAGAAATGAAGCAATATTATGACTTCATGCTTGTTGATAATCTTCCAGTAAATGGACCAAATTCCTGGGCAAAAGCCATCAGGTTCATTGATGAGGCTGACAAAAAAATAAATGCAGAAAAAGAACCAATGGCTCAAAAAAGAATTGATGATGTTAAACAATACTGGTACTACCATTATCTTGAAGAAAGCGGAAATGCAAAACCAGATTCGCCCCAAATGCAGGAATTCGTATGGAAGGGGCAAATGTCATACATGGTTGCGATGCACGCTGTTGTCCGCAGGGTATTTAATCTTTATGATGTTAGAAAGGCAGCAGGAGAATATTCAAAAGGTCCAGCCCATTATACACATCAGGAAACACAAATATGGTGGAATAAAGTACTTGAATTCTGGAAGTATGTTCCAGTAACCTATTTCAGGGATACATTCCTATCAAATGGGAAAAAAGCATCAGAAATTGACCTCAATGATCTTGTATCAGTAAAAGAATTCCAGGAGGAATTCAAAAGCCCCTGTAATTATTATTCAACAACACCGGTTGATGTTCCTTTTCTCTATAACAGTGGGTATATGAAACCAGTAAAATTTTTGACTGTTGCAATGAATCCTGGTGATGCTATTGGTTTTAAACTTTTCTGGCCATACAATCCCGATGACGGTTATTACAGACAAAAGGATGTTTCTTATGGTGTTGAATACTGGGACAAGAAAAATAAGAAATGGGTATCAATTGTTGATGAAACAATGACCAAACAACCATCAAAAGAAGCAGTTTTGTATGACGGAAGAAAAATTCAAATTGTTGATGTTTCAATAAAGGCACCCTATACAGGGTCATACAGATTTAGTGTTGGCTATGGTGGAAATCTTGCCTGTCTTACATCCTGTACCTTTGATATTCAAACAGGTAAATATGCCCGGTATCAACCTCATACATATTTTTTGAATCAGGATGGGCTTACTCAACAACCTGTGTATTTTTATATACCAAAGGGAACAAAAACCCTTGATTTTGAGGTTTATGACACCTATAAATACAAGATACTCACACTGTACACTGGCATTTTCCCTGATGATCCTTCAAAAATCCGAAAAATTGATATCAGTAAACAGGGAACATATACAATCCAGCTTAACCCGGGTGAGGACAGAACCATTGCAAGGATAGAAGGCAATGGCTTTGCATTTCCATTTTTTTATTCTATACCCCAGTACTGGGCAAAATCACCTTCAGCACTCTTGATTCCAAGGGGAATTGCTGAAGCAGATGGTCTTACTGTGATTGAAAAATAATGGAGGGAAAAATGGGAAACTCAAAGATTAAGGTAGTGGTGATTGGTTGTGGAGGAATCAGCAGGGCATGGTTAATACCTGCCCTGAAGGAAAAGGATATAGAAATTGCAGGTCTTGTCGATATCAGAAGAAATGCTGCAGAGGAAAAAGCAAATGAATTCAAATTAAAAAATGTTTTTATAGGGACTGAATACAGAGAAGCGATTAAGAAAATTAAACCTGATGCAATTTTCAACTGTACAACCCCTGAGGCACATTATGAAACAACAATGTTTGCATTGAAATATGGATGTCATGTTCTTGTAGAAAAACCACTTGCAGATAGCATGAAACGAGCAAAAGAAATGGTTGAAGAAGCAGAAAAAAGGAGTAAAATCCTTGCGGTCATTCAAAACAGGCGATACTATAATTACATCCGCGGAGTTCAGAAGTTTCTTTCAGCAAAAAAGATCGGAAACCTGACAACAGTTAATAGTGAATTTTATATCGGTGCACATTTTGGTGGATTCAGAGATCAAATGGAACATGTTTTGCTTGTTGACATGGCTATTCACACATTTGATATGGCAAGATTTCTTACAGGTAGTGACCCTGTTTCTGTTTATTGCCATGAGTGGAATCCTCATGGTTCATGGTACACTCATGGCGCATCAGCACATGCAATTTTTGAAATGACAGGTGGAATAGTTTATACATACCTTGGTTCATGGTGTTCTGAAGGAATTAATACCACATGGGCAGGAAACTGGAGATTTATTGGAGAAAAAGGTTCTGCAATCTGGAATGGGATGGAAAAATTTGAGGCACAAAAGGTTACTGGAAGAACAGGTTTCATTAGAAAAACAAGACAATTAAAAATAAGTTTCCCTGAAAGAAAAGAAAATTCAGAAGGACATTATGGGTTAATTCGAGAATTCATTCATTGCATAAAAACAGGCAACAAACCAATGACAATGGCATCTGACAACATCAAAAGTCTTGCAATGGTTTTTGGTGCGATTGAAAGTGCCAGATTAAAAAAACAGGTGAAGATTAAATGGGAGTAGTTAAATGAAAATTCCAGAAATTGATTTTTTCGGGCATAAGATTTCAAAATTAATTCTCGGCTCAAATCCCTTCAGTGGATTTTCTCATCAGACACCAGAACTTGATTCAGAAATGATGGATTTTTATTCAGCAGAAGAGATTAAAAAAACGTGGGACAACGCTCAAAATTCAGGTATAAATGCATTCTGCTGTCGGGCTGACAGGCATATGGTAAGATTACTTAGAGAATATTACAATGAAGGAAGGGCAAAAAATTTTCACTGGCTTGCTCAGACAGCACCAGAATACATTAGTTTCCAGGCAAATTTATCACTGATAACATCCTCAAAATTTAAACCCTCATCTATTTATCATCATGGCGGGCATATTGATAATCTTTTAATGGAAGGAAAGAAACACATTGTGCTTGAACAAATTAAAATGATGAGGGATACTGGCTATGCCTGTGGTATTGCTTCACATCAACCTGAGTTTATTGCCATGGCAGAAGAAGAAAACTGGGATATTGACTTTTATCTATGTTGCTTCTTCAATCTTACTGGAAGGGGAAAAAAAGGATTAACAGCAATAAAGGGCTCAGAAGGAGAAATTTTTGATTTCTCTGACCCTGAGAAAATGTGTGAGGTAATAAAAAAAGTAAAAAAACCCTGCATTGCATACAAGATATTGGGCGCAGGAAGATTGTGTAAAAACAGAGATCAAACAAAAAATGCCTTAAGATTTGCCATTGAAAACATTAAAAAGGACGATTTTGTTCTTATTGGTGTCTTCCAGAAATATAAGGACCAGGTCAAAGAAAATGTTGAGATATTGAAGGAAATTCTGAACGAACACCAATCGTGAACTTTTTTGCCCTTTTCCTGTCTAATTTATAAAGGGAGGCAATATGAAAAAAATTATCATTGCGATTGTTTTACCATTTTTATGTTGCTTTTTACACTGCGAGGAAAAACCAATGAAGGAATATTTTTCAATTGCTGAAGCGAACAATAAATTCACCTTTGATTTTTACTCTCAATTGAATCACAAACAAAATTTATTTTTTTCTCCTGTAAGTATTATTTCTGCATTTGGCATGGCTTATGAAGGTGCAGACGGAAAAACAGCAAAGGAAATAAAATCAGTATTTTGTTTTCCTGATGAGGAAACAAGACACAATTCATTTCAGGTATTGAGCACACTGTTAAATAAGAAAGACGAAAATTGTAATCTGTCAATTGCAAATGCATTCTGGTTGCAAAAAAATTTTCAATTGCTTGACTCATATATCACAACTCTGACTCATTACTATAACGGCGAATCCTATAATCTCGATTTCATAACACAACCCGAACAGGCAGTAAAAAAAATAAACCAGTGGGCAGAAAAAAAGACAAACGATAAAATAAAAAACCTCCTGAATATTAGCGATATTAACCAGATGACAAGGATTATTCTCACAAATGCTGTCTATTTCAAGGGTATCTGGCAATTTCAGTTTGATAAGAAAGCAACAGTACAAGATGATTTCAAGGTTAACAAAAATAAAACAATAAAGGTAAAGATGATGCAACTTCTTAACAAGGAATTTCCCTATACTGAGGATGAAAATTTTCAGGTAATTAAAATTCCCTACGCATGTAAAAATCTCTCAATGATTATTGTCCTGCCAAAGGAAAATGAAGTTGAAAAAAATCAACTGGATTTTAGATATTTCACAAGGTTGCAGAAAAATTTAAACTTACAGAAGGTTGATATCTTTGTTCCGAAATTCAAAATTGAATCGACATATGATTTAATACCTCCACTGAAAAATCTTGGAATAACAACTGCTTTTACTCCACTGGCTGACTTTTCAAAAATCACAGGAAACAAGGACCTTTTTATTTCAAAAGCAATTCAGAAAACATATGTTGACGTGAACGAAGAAGGCACAGAAGCCGCAGCTGTAACTGGTATTGTTATGAACGTTACTGCAGTCAGACCTGAAACAAAGAAAATTTTCAGGGCAGACCACCCATTTTTATTCTTCATCATTGAAGAAAATTCCAGCATCATCCTTTTTGCGGGAAAAGTTACAGAACCTTAATAACAATCTGGTTTTTCCTGGGGTATAATATATTGGCGCCTGTAGCTCAGCTGGATAGAGCGATGGACTTCGAATCCAGAGGTCGCGCGTTCAAATCGCGCCAGGCGCGCCAGTTTAAAAAAAGAGGACGAATATGACAGGAAGATTTCTTATACTGATGGGAATTGTGCTTATTATCGCAGGATTGCTGGTCAACGCTAAGATACTGGGAAGATTACCAGGTGATTTCGAATATCACAGAGGAAACTTCCATTTTTATTTTCCACTTGCCAGTTCAATTCTCATCAGTATTTTGCTGACAGTTCTTTTAACAATTTTTTTAAGGAAATAGATGAGAATTGTTGAAAAAATTCGCCGACACCTGATGAGAAAAAGCACTTTGTTTCTGAACGAAAATTTGCTATACTTAAAGGAACAAATTAGGGTGAAAATTTGAGAAAATGGAAACCAGGGAATTAGGTAATACAGGTATCAAGGTGAGTGCAATTTCTCTTGGCGGAGTTGCATTTACATGGCTCGACAGAGAATCAAGTGAGAAATTGATTGATTTTTCTGTTGAATACGGCATCAATTATATAGACATTTATGCAGGAACCCAGGAAAAAATAAAAGGTGCTCTGAAAAGAAACAGGGATAAAATTATCATCTCTACACGTGGAAATTCAAAAACGATTGACCAGTACCTTGAATTCTTCAATCTTGATTACTTTGATATTTTCCTTCTGAGTATGATTGATAGCAATGACCAGTTAGAAAAAGCAATTGAAGATGCAGAAATTCTTGAAAGATCAAAAAGGAGTAAGTTCAGATTTTTAGGAATAGCAACGCATAACCCATCGTTGTATGAAAAAATCATAAAAATTAAGAAGTTTCAGGTTCTGATGTTTCCATTAAATTGTATAGACGAAATTGATTCAAAAATCTTTTCTCTTGCGAAAGAAAACCACTCTGGTATTATTGCAATGAAGCCAATGGCTGGTGGGAACATTAGAAAATATGATTCAGCGATCAAATATGTTTTAAATAAACCAGTTAGTACTGCATTGATTGGCATGGCAAGCATCAACGAAGTAGAGCAGAATATCAGTGTTCTTAAGGACATCAAAATCAGAGAAAACGATATCTTATTTTACAATGAAATCAAAAGGAAACTTGGAAAAGTTTTCTGCAGATATTGCGGTCACTGTATATTTCCTGAACCCTGTCCTGAAGGAATTCCTGTCAGAACCATCATGATGCTGGAAACCCTTGCCTATCAAGCAAATTTAAGAAGAACTGTTTCGGAAAGTGTATTGAAATCAGTAGAAAAATGCAAAAAATGTGGAAGGTGCGAACAAAGATGTCCATACAACCTTCCGATAAGAAAACTCCTGCCCGAAAAAGTCAAGTATTATCTTGAAATCACAAAGTAAATTTTGTTGTTTTTGCAACAGGTCGTCAAATTTATCTATTTCCTGAATTCAGTTTGTATTTTTGATTCAGGAACATTCTGTATAAAAGGAAGACAATTTTCCATGGTTTCTACTTTTGTGATTTTTTGCTTATAATATCACTGGTTGGAAAAATTCAAACATATGGAACACAAAAATATTCATCCCTGGGATGTATCAATAAAAGAAGCCATCAGGATACAGGAAGAATTAAAATCAAAAATTTCTCTCAGGTGGAAAAATCAAAAACTCGACACAATCGCTGGAATAGACATTGCATATAAAGGAAATATTGCTGTGTGTGCTGTCATTGTTTTTCATTATCCTGAACTTGAGATTTTAAGTGAGCATACCTGCGTCCTTCCAGTATTTTTTCCGTATGTCAGAGGATTACTTGCTTTCAGGGAACTTCCGATTATACTGGAGACACTTAAAAAAGTAAAAAACAATATTGATGTATATCTTTTTGATGGGCATGGAACTGCTCACCCACGAAAACTCGGACTTGCAACACATGCTGGAATACTACTGAATAAAACTTCTATAGGTGTAGCAAAATCAGTTATTAACGGCGATTTTGTTATCCCTGAAAACAAAAAAGGTAGTTTTACATTTCTCAAGCAGAACAATGAAATTACTGGAGCAGTATTAAGGACAAAGCATGACACAAAACCTGTTGTCGTGTCTCCAGGAAATCTTATTGATTTAGAAAATTCAATAAAGATTGTATTATCATGTACAACATGTTACAGAATTCCTGAACCCATCAGGAGGGCACATATTCTTGCGAGAAAAATTGCAAAAAGTGTTATAATTTAATTCAAAAGGGTTTGTGATGATCAGTAAACAATTATTTTTTCCAGTGGTAGCTATTTTTTTCTGTTTACCAGTTTTCTCGCAAACAATAGAGAAAACAATAAAATTACCTGAACCTGAGTTGAAAGGAAAGAAAACATTTGAAGAGGTCTTATTAAAAAGAAGGTCAATAAGGTTGTATAAGGATGATGCACTGTTATTAAATCAAATATCACAATTGATGTTTGCAGCACAGGGAATTACAGCACCGTGGGGTGGCAGAACATCTCCTTCAGCAGGAGCAACGTATCCTGTTGAAATATACCTTGTAGCAGGCAATGTTGAAGGTTTAAAACCAGGATTATATCATTATATTGTTTCCTCACATAGCCTGGTTCAAAAAGCATCCGGAGACATAAGAAAAATGCTTTCGCTTGCCGCTTTAAAACAAAAGAGTATTGAAAAAGCACCTGCAACAATTGTCATTGCTGCAGAATTTTCACGAACAACAGGTAGATACGGAGAAAGAGGTATACGATATGTATACATGGAGGCAGGACATGTTAGTCAAAATATCTATCTTCAGGCAGAATCAATCGGACTTGGCACAGTTGCAATTGGTGCATTTGATGATAAACTTGTTAAAGACATTATGAAAATTGATCAGGATGTGCTTTATCTTATGCCTGTCGGTAAAAAATCCAGTGAAGGAGAAAAACATGACTGATAGAGAATGCTTTTATGCCTCAATGAATTATCAGTACAGAACACGGCATCCATTCTGGGATTTATTCGGACCATGGCCTGAAACACTGGAAAGATGGAAAAAAGAAGGATATGATGGCATTGATGATTTTGGTGCGGATAAACTTGTTCAGGTTCAACATATTTTTGACCCGTTTCCACCATTTGAAAAAAAACTCATATTTGAAAATGGTCATCATAGAATTTTCATTGATGAACATGGCGTGATGATGAAAGAATTGATAGGTAAAGAAAAAAGCTCAATGCCACAATTTTTGAAATTCCCTGTTGAAACTATACAGGAATTCAGGAAATTCTGGAACGAGAGAATGAAATCAGATGCTTCTTTGAGAATCGGTAGTAACTGGAAACAAAAACTCATTGAAGCAGAACAGAGTAATTGCCCATTTTTTATCACTGCTGATAGATGGGCAGGATTTTTTGGACCTTTGAGGAATCTCGTAGGAGTTGAAAAATTGTGTATGCTGTTCTATGACGATGCGGGATTTGTTGAAGAAATGATGGATTCATTTCTTTACCATATCATTGAAACGATGAAACAGGTTCTTGAAATTGTTCATGTTGATATTTTCATTTTGTGGGAAGATATGGCGTATCATTCAGGACCACTGATTTCTCCAATGATTGTAAAATCAATGATGTTTCCAAGATACAAAAAACTTGTCGATTTCCTGAAAACATATAAAAAAAAGGTTTCATTTGTTGCTCTTGATAGCGATGGAAATGTTGATCCATTAATTCCCATATGGCTTGATGCAGGTATTGACATTATATATCCATTTGAAGTTCAGGCAGGAATGGATGTAGTGGCACTGAGGAAAAAATATGGAAAATCATTGAGAATGTGGGGTGGATTTGATAAAAGAATCATTGCAAAAGGAAAGCATGCGATAGACGAAGAAACAAAAAGATTGGAAAAACTTATAGAAGAAGGTGGATATATCTGTGGTATGGACCACAGTGCTCCACCTGACATCTCTTTTGAAAATTTTAGATACTTTATGAAAAGAATGAAAGAAATCAGCAAAAAATAGAAACAGGAGGTATTACCATGGCAAAAAAATATATTGAGTCAAATCTTACAAATCTTGTCAGGGCAAGACCAATTATCATTATTACAACACTTCACCCTGATGGTATTGTTAATGCTGGAACCTTTGGTGCATATACCAATGTTTCTGGAAATGAAATTGGTATTGCCATTGGAAAATATTCTCATACTTACAGAAATATAAAGAGAACTGGTGAACTTGTAATCAATGTGGTTTCAAAAAAATATGCATACGCAGCAGAAATATGTGGAAGGAATATCCCACCATCAAAAAGCGAACTGGAACTTGCAGGACTTCACCCAGAAAAAGCAAAAAACGTCTCAGTTCCATTGATAAAAGAATTTGTTGCAAACATTGAATGTAAATTTATTAAGGAGATTGAAATCAACTACCATTCATTTGTTATTGTCAGGTGTCTATCAGGCTATATTGAACAGGAATTTATTGCAAACGATGGAGGACTTGACGTTGTAAAAGCTGAAGCAATATTCAATATCGGTTATCCTGAACCCCTTTATGCAGTGCTGAGCAATCCTTTCCTTGTAGAACAATGATTGAAAAAATTAGAAGATATCTTGAACAAAAATTAGGCAAACATATTGAAATGAGTGTCATCAGAAGCAGAAAAATTCTAATTCAGAAAAAGCAAAAAAGCGATGCAATCACAATAGTACTGAATAAAATTTTTCTTGATGCACCAGAGGAAACACTCAGTATCATCAGTGATTTTTTAACAGGAAAGAACAAAAAAATTGCAAGACGTCATTTAATTGAATATGCACACAAAACAATGCGAGAAACTTTAAAAGAAAAAAATTTTGTTGTGTCTGGAAAATTTTTTAATTTAAAAGAAATTTTCGACCGCCTCAATCAACAGTATTTTAACAATCTTATCACCAGTAAGATTACATTTGGGAAAAGGTGTAAAAAAGAAAGAACTTCCTCAATCGTTTTTGGCAATTACAGCCCTCAATTAAACATTATCAGAATCAACAGGTCACTTGACCAGGACTTTGTACCAGAATATTTTATTGAGTACATTGTTTTTCACGAAATGCTTCATGCGTATATGCATCTTTCAAGTAAAGGCAAAAAATCCACCGGGCACTCAAAAAAATTCAAAGAAATGGAGAAAATTTATCCTGATCTTGAAAAAGCAGAACAATGGAAAAGGAAAAATTTAAATTTTTTTATCAATGCAAACAAGGGTAAAAAATGTTTGGAAAATTGAACGCATCAATTATCAAAGAAATTGAAAATATCATCGGAAAGGAAAATATTATTGAAGAAAAAGAAAAACTCGTTGACTACAGCCATGATGAATTTTCTCTAACAGATATCCAGCATGAACCTGAAATCGTAATAACACCTACCAGCAGCATTAAAATTTCAGAAATAATGAAAATCGCATCAAAAGAAAAGATACCGGTAACAACAAGAGGTGGAGGAACAGGACTGTGTGGGGGGTGTGTCCCTGCATATGGAGGCATTGTGCTCAGCACTGAAAAAATGAAAAATATTGTTGAAATTGATGAGGAAAATCTCATGGTCACCCTTGAGGCAGGGGTAACACTAAAGGAATTCTATTCAGAAATAAAAAAGAAAAAATTGTTTTTCCCACCTCATCCTGGTGAAGAAAGCGCAACAATTGGCGGGATTATCAGCACAAATGCAGGTGGTGCAAGAGCAGTAAAATATGGAACCATAAGAAACTTCGTCAGAGGAATTGAAATTGTGCTTGCCAGCGGTAAAATCATCAAGGCAGGCGGAAAAATTATCAAAGATAGCACGGGTTACAGTCTTGTTAATCTTTTTACTGGTTCTGAGGGAACACTTGGCATCATCACACAGGCAACATTTAGTGTACTGCCAGAGCCTGATAGTTTCATAACGCTTCTTGTGCCCTTTTTAAGCATAGTTGATGCACTCGCCACAGTCCCATTGATTCTCAAATCCTCAATCAAGCCACTTGCCATTGAATTCATCAGTAGAAAAATTGTATCAATTGCAGAACAACACTGTGGAAAAAACTGGCCATCCTTACCAGGAGAAATTTTCCTGATGATTATTCTTGAGGGGATGAAACAGGAGATAGAAAAACACTGTGAAATTGTTGCTGAAAAATGTCTTGAAAAAGGAGCCATTGATGTTTTTATCGCCCAGTTAATGGAGAAACAGGAAGAAATTTTACATGTAAGAAGCATGGTTTATGAGGCACTGAAACCTGTTACAGTTGAAATTCTTGACGTCTCATTGCCACCAGGAAAAATGGTTGAGCATATCTTATTTGTTGAAGAAATTTCAAAAAAATACAATGTATGGTTACCAACGTATGGGCATGCAGGTGATGGAAATCTTCATACTCACATTATGAAAATCACGCTTGACGGTAGTTCAGTCAATAACTGGAAGGATACATTTAAAGAAATCAGAAAAGACATCATTGCTGATGCGATTCACAGGGGTGGAAAGATTTCAGGAGAACATGGCATTGGACTTGTAAAAAAGGAATATCTTGAAATGTGCCTTGGCGCAGATTATGTTGAACTTCTGAAAGCAATTAAAAAAACCTTTGATCCGTTTTTCATTCTTAATCCAGGGAAAATTTTTGACCCGACTTAAACTGATATCAAAGCCCAACGTGCACTCAAACAATTTACATCTTCGCCCGCATAATAGGCGACAAGAACAATGTTTTTCTCCAGCACAATCCCGCATGGATGTCCAAAATTCCACCTATTCATTTCTTCCCAGTATTCAGCATAATTTATGCTTTTTTCTGTGGTTTCAGTAGTATTGTGATAAACAATAATTTCGCTGTCAACATCCCATGTCTGCCCACCGTCTTCAGACATTATAATCCGCATTGAACCAGGATAGTGTCTGTGAACATAAAAACACAGGATCCTTCCGTCCTCCAGACAAACAGGTGCAGCAATTTGCCCCTTTATCCCTGTGGAACGTGGTTTTGTCCATGAAAGTGTTTCCAAATTTCCATAAGCAATATGAATATCAATGTCCTTTTCAGATTTTCTGTCGTATGTCCAGAACATCGTGATAATCCTTTGATTTACAGGGTCATAACAACTCCTCTGGTCCCAGTAGTAAATTTCATCCATTGGATGTCTTGCAACTGTAATGATTTTTTCAAAATTAATTCCATCCTTGCTGTACATTGCACATGCAGAATGTGTGGAAATTTTACTGTTGTCTTCTGTCCCATATTTTTCAAAGAATGCAAGAAAACCTGATGGTATTTTTACTACAGGACCTGTCAGTGTCGGTCCCTGCAAATTTTTTGTGTCAACAACCCTGTAATTTAGCCATGTATTTCCCTTATCAAAAGAGTCAGCAAGCAAAATTTTTGACGGCAGAATTGTATCAGTTGAAGCATTATATAATTTGTTTCCCTTTGAGTAGTCAAACCATGTAAGAAGTGCAGAAAGATTTCCATCCATCCTTTCAAAAAGTTCAACTACCTTAATTTCGCCTGAAATACCATCAAATTCATTTCTAAAATCTGAAAAAATTATTTTCCAGTCAGAGTTTTCAACAAACTCAGCAATAACACCATTTCCATCTGGAGAATCTTTTTTACTCCCGAGCCGAAAGGATGAAAAAATTTTTCCTGATGAATGTTTCATCAAACTGGTAAATGTACAAACCTTTCTCAAACCATTTAATGTCCTCGTATCTAAAATATAACCCTGCTTAAGGATTTTCATTTATTTCTCCTGAGCAAGAACCTCGGGATTAACAATATTTGGAGGAATTTTCCCACTGAAAAAGGCAAGAATGTTTTCCACAGCCATCAATGCCATTTTTGACCTTGTCTCAAATGTTGCACTGGCGATATGTGGCAGCAAAACAACATTAGGAAATTTCAGAAGATCTGGTTCAATTTCTGGTTCATTTTCATAAACATCAAGACCAGCACCCCAAATTTTTTTATTTTTTAATGCATCTACAAGTGCTTTTTCATCAACGACAGGACCTCTTGATGTATTGATTACAATCGCATTTGGCTTCATAAGTGAAAACTCTCTGTATCCAATCAAATGCCTTGTCTCAGGAAGAAGGGGTACATGAATTGAAATAAAATCAGATTCTTTTAACAATGTTTCCATATCAACAAATTTTGCACCAGTATCATGTTCGAGTTCATAATTTCTCTTTACGGCATGGTAAAGGATTGTCATTGAAAAACATTTTGCTTTTCTTGCAAAGTTTACTCCTATTCTTCCTGCACCTATGACCCCAATGGTTTTACCTGTTATCTCCTGTCCCAGAAAAAGTTCAGGAGACCATCCCTTAAATTTTCCTTCCCTTGTAAATCTGTCTGCCTCAACAATCCTTCTCGCAACTGAAAAAAGAAGAGCCCACGCAAGATCTGCTGTTGCATCAGTCAGAACACCAGGAGTATTGGTAATCACAATCTTCCTTCTTGTGGCTGACTGAACATCAATATTGTTATAGCCAACTGCATAGTTTGCAAAAATTTTACACTGGGAACCTGCTGCCTGGAAAATTTCATCATCAATGATATCAGTTAAAAGACATATGACCCCATTTTTCCCCCTGACCTTTTCAGCAAGTTCTTCGTGGGAAAGAACCCTGTCTTCAAGATTGATCTCAACATCACAATGTTTTTTGAGAATTTCAATTGCTGGTCCTGGCAACATTCTTGTAACAAAAACCTTCATTTTCTCTGACACAGCGTTTCTCCTTTTTTCACTTAACACCAAGCCATGCCCTGTTCAATGTTCTTTTTGCATTCGCGATGATGATTTCTGAATGTTCTCCTGGTGCAGGTTTAATCTCAAAACTCACTATGGGTCTTGTCTTTTTATTGAAAAAACCTGTATTAACCAGCACCTGAAGAAACTCAGTTAACTCGGCAACATCATTTTCACTCCCGGGGTATCCAAACCTTGGATGATAATCTCCATAGACAGGAGAATTTCTATCGGATAGCAGACAGTTTCCAATATGAATGTGTGTAAGAAAATCCTTTAAACGCGGGATTGTTTCTGAAGGTTTTTCTTTGAGCAATGGTAAATGGCTCAGGTCTATAAGTAAACCAAAATTATCATATTTTTCTCTAATTCTTTTACCAAACTTTTCTGCAAGTTCTACAGGTCCTATCAAGCTCTTCTTATCTATTTCGTGATCAAAAACTTCAAGTTCGATCATCATATTACCTTTTTCTCTCGCATATTTACAAATTTCTTCAGTTGACTCAACAAGAAGTTCAAAAGCATGTTCTAATCTTTCTTTGTTAAATTTCCCGCTCAAAAAGGATAATCCTGTAGCACCAATTTCATATGCCTGGTCAATGCACTGTTTTAAAACAGAAACTGATTTTTCTCTGACTGTATCGTTTTCATCATTAATATTGAGATTCTGTCGGAGTAAAACTGGCTGTGCTCCAAAAACAACTTCCATTGATGCGCATTCAAGAATACTTTTCACCTTTTTTCTTATCTCATCCTCTTCAATCAAAGTCATTTCTATCACTTCAAAATAATCATCAACTGCAATTTGCATGACAGTTGGCTCAGTTTTTGCACTATCACTGACTATTTCTGGAAACGCCATAAAATGAACAATCCCTGTTTTAAAGTATGCATGAAAATCATTATTCATATGCCTTCCTTGAGAAAAAATCATCTTGACAGAACCGCTTTAATATGTTATCAAAATAAGTAATAAAGTCAACTGCCTATGGAGGCAATAATGAAATATATTTTAGTGCTAATAACAATGGTTGGTGTTTTTTGTGTTTCCTGTGGAAAAAAACAGTCTCAGGAAAAACCACCTGCCACTGGTAATCCTGTTGAACAATACGGGGACGTAATGTCAAAAACATTAAACAAAGCAAAAAGCATAGACGCAGTGCTTCCGATGAAGCAATTGATTGATTCTTTTTATGCTCAGGAAGGCAGGTATCCTTCTTCACTTCAGGAACTTGTTGAAAAAAATTATGTAAAGGAAATTCCAGCGCCTCCAAAAGGTTACAGGTATTCGTATGATTCTGGTTCTGGAAAAATTGGACTGGTACCAGAAACAAATTAAAAAATTATTTTAAAATTCTAATCGTTGTGATATTTACAATCCTTCCTTCAACATACCACTCCACATTCCAGACACCTTCCCCACATTCCTTCACGAGATCTCTTGCTTCGTATTCCTGACACCAGACAGTTTTCTTTGCAGTCTGTTTTAGTGTTTTTTCTTTGTAAACAGAACCATCAGGAGCAATCAATTTGAATGATAATGGTGTACCTGGTTTCTGGTAGAAATAGGCAACGAATGAAATGTGCTCTGACTCTCTGAAATCAAATTTAATTCCTTCCCACTCATCATCTTCAATCTTCCCATTCTGATTTTTATCAATCCAGTAGTTACAGGCAAAGAAATCAGGACGTGCTGGAGGTAAATTTTCCTGCATCATTGCGCACCCTGTGAGAAGCATTACCACAACAACAAGGGCTCGCAAGACACTGCCTCCTTTCACCGCCAGTGGCAGATTACATCAATCAGATTTCTTCTGAAAGATATTTTCAAGCCACTGTTTTGCAAGGTCTTTTGCACCAAGCGCAAATGTGAGAGCAAGGCCAAAACAGACAGATGCAAGAATGATGATAAATACGCTGGCGATAAATTCTGCTGCTATGTTGAACTCCTGGATCGCGATAACAACACCAAATACTACGATCGCAACCTGGGTAGCTCTTGCAAGAAATTCAGCCTCTTTGATCCCTGCGTTTGAAGCAGTGGTGAAAACAATTCCTCTCAAAAGTTTTCCAGCAAAAAGTGAAACAACAAAAATAATTAGCCCGATAATAAATCTCGGGATAAAACCTATTATTGAATCTATTACTGATGGAGGCAAACTCAATCCTGCAACATTCACTGAAAGGAAAATCACAACAAGTATCACAATCCAGTAAACAGCAATACCAATAAGTTCTGACACAGTTTTTTCTATTTTACCCTTATCAAGAAACGTCTTTAATCCTGAATCTTCTGCAAATTTGTCAAGTTTAATTTTCTCAAGCGCTTTTACCACAAGAACATAAATTAATTTAGCAACAAGCCAGCCAACAACGAATGTCAAAATTGCTGCAAGAAGCTTTGCCAGAGCCAGCCAGAAACTTGCTGACACCTGCCGAAGAGGTCCAAATACGCCTTCTTCTGCTCCCATACTCCCTCCGTGTTAGGGGTTCACTTTTGATATATTTTAATTGAGATTAAATAAAAACGCAAATGATACCAAACTCTATGCAGTAATAACCTACTCATTACCTGATTTTTCTATAACAATATCAAAACGAGGATGATATTTTTGATAGAATTCTCTCAGTCGTTGCACTGTTACATGAGTGTATATCTGTGTTGTAGAAATATCACTGTGACCGAGCAATTCTTGAACAGTCCTTAAATCAGCGCCCCGATCAAGAAGATGTGTTGCGAAACTGTGCCTGAATGTATGGGGTGTAATCTTTTTTGTAATACAGGCAAGTTTTGCATATTTTTTGATGATTCTTTCAACACTCCTTGCTGTTAGTGCCCCTTTCTTTTTATTAAGGAAAACGTAAGGACACCGAGAATCTTTCCGCATGTTTAAATATTCAAAAAGAACATTGAGAGCATAAGAACCAACAGGCACAATTCTTTCTTTATTGCCTTTTCCCTTTACCCTGATTGTTCCTTCAGGAATATTGATATCACTGATTTTCAATGAAACAAGTTCCCCAACCCGCAATCCTGAAGAATAAAGTAATTCCATTATTGCCCTGTCCCTTAATCCTGATTCATCTTTGCCATTTGCAGCCAGAAGAATTTTTTCTACTTCTTCATAGGTTAAAAATGATGGTAATCGCTCTGGTAGTTTTGGAGCATGTAATAACAACGAAGGATTTTTTTTCAAATATCCACGTCTTGAAAGAAAATTGAAAAATGATTTTATTGCTGCTATTTTTCTGGCAATACTTCCTGGACTGTAATGTTTTTCCTTCAAAAAGAAAAGGTACTTTCGTAATAAATCAAGGTCAACATCTTTGATATCATTTCCAGTAAAGGAAATAAACTGTTGCAGGTCTCTTCTGTACGCAGACACAGTATGGAAGGAATAGTTTTTCTGAACAGAAATATAATGAAGAAACTCATTTAAGGGTTTTGAAACAACCTTTTTTGCCATTTCAATCAATCTTACCCTTTGTTGAAGAAACCCCTGTTGCCTCAATTTTGACTGCTTCCTTCAGCGCAAGCCCAAGCCCTTTAAAAGATGCCTCGCAAATATGATGGGTATTATCTCCACTAAAAAGATGAAGATGCAAATTCATACATAAATGATTGGAAAATCCCCTCATAAATTCCTGCAAATTTTCAACATCAGAATAACCTGATTTGTTCCTTATTATCGGGATTGAAAAACCAAGAAACGGTCTACCTGAAATATCAATCGCAACCTGCATGAGAGTTTCATCCATTGGCACTATGGCAAATCCAAATCTTTTTATTCCTTTTTTTTCGCCAAGGGCTTTGTAAAAGGCATCTCCTAAGCATATCCCAATGTCTTCCACAAGATGATGGTCATCAACATGCACATCACCTTTTGCTTCAAGAACAATATCAAAACCACCAAAAAATGAAAATAATGTAAGCATATGACTCCAGAAGCCAAGCGGACAATCAATATCTGATTTGCCATGTCCATCAATATTCAACGTTATTTTTACAGTCGTTTCCTTTGTTTCACGAACAATAACTGCCCTTCTCAACTTTTTATTTTTTTCCATTATCCTGTCCTGTAAACTGTTATTCTGTTTCTTCCATTTTCTTTTGAAACAAATAGTGCCCTGTCGGCATTTTTTACAACTTCCTCCCATGTATCACCATGTTCCGGGTAAGAAGCAATTCCAAAACTCATAGTAATGAATACCTTGTTGTTTTCATCAAGAACAAACTCATGGGATACAACCTCTGCCTTTATTCTCTCTGCAACCTTATACGCATCAAAACTGTCAGAAAACGGCAATAGATAAATAAATTCATCACCGCCAAACCTGCAAATGATGTCTGATTCCCTTAATAATCCCCTGACAAGTGAGCCAAGTTGTGAAAGCAAGGTGTCTGTAAGTGGATGCCCAAATTTATCAACATAATACTTAAAATTATCAAGGTCAGATACAACCACTGAAACAGGAAAATGATTCCTTTTCGCCTTCGCAAATTCTTCTCGAATTCGCTGCTGAAAATATCTTTTGTTGTAAAGCCCTGTAAGCGAATCAGTGATTGAAGCAAGGGTAATTTTTTGATGCAGAATGGCACTTTCAAAAATTGAAGAAACCTGCTTTGAAAATATTTCCACTGGACCTTTGATATACTCAAAAAAATCCATCTGAGGTTTTTCAAAAGCAACAATACCAATTGAAATAACATGACTTTCATTTGAAAATGGAACAATTGCCACTGTTGGATATGCTCCGAGATTGTATTTTTTAATCAATTCTTCTACAGTTGTTTTCACTTCGCCTGAGATTAAATTCGGGTAAAACGTCCTTAACTGGTAAATATCATCACGTCTTTTTAAGTTTATTTTATTGTCACTTCGATCAATGATAAATTCGTGATTTTTCATAAACTGTTTAAGTTCATTGTCAGTAACAACAAACACTGCTCTCTTTCCTTTAAAAATTTCTATCAACAGATTCAGTGTTTTTAATGAAATGTTTTCTATTTCCAGTGTTGGTAATGCTTCCAGTTGAAAATCGTGAAATTTTTTCAGATACAAGTTGTAGTCAATAATTTTCTTGTAATAATACTCAACAAGCGTAAAAACAAGAAAAAGCAACCCACCGCAGACCAGCATCAAAACCCACGCAGAACGAAAAAGTGTTTTCAATGATGTCAAAGGTTGTAAATACCCGGTGTAAAAAAGAATCAATAAGCCAATCAGCAGTATTGAAGAATATTTACACGCAATAAGTAATTTTTTTTCCTTTTCCATATAATTTATGATAACCAAAATTTAAGATGAAATCAATCTATTTTCAACCAATTCCAGCATTTGAGCGGTTGCGCCCTTATTTTCATAGATCATTTTGTATCCTGATTCACCCATTTTGCTACAAATTTCAGGGTTGTTTAAAAGAAACTCGATTTTCTCAAGGCATTCATCAAAAGAATTCACTTCAAAGCCAGCTTCTGCCTTTAAAATCAAGTCCCACTCTTCTTCAAAGTCCCAGTGAAACTTACCGTAGATAACAGGTTTTTTAAATGCCAGTGGTTCAAGTGGATTCTGTCCCCCTGCTGGTACCAGCGCACCACCAACATAAGCAATATCGCAAATCCTGTAAAATTCAGTTAAAACGCCGTACCTGTCGACAACGAGAAATTTCGATGTTTTCTTTGATGAAAATCTTTCAAACAACAGTCCTCTTTCTTCCAAGAGATTGAATATATTTGTCCTGTCAAGAGCCCGTGGGACAATCACAATATTTATATCGCGATACTTTTCTATAATTTTACAGGCAATCTCGACTACTCCTTGTTCTTCACCCCTGTGAATTGAACCAAAAACAACTGTTGGTCCATTAAATTTTTCAATCTCAGGAGACTTTTTTGATAAACTCAAGTAATATGCCTGGTCAAATTTTATGCTTTTTGTCACTGAAACTTTTTTCTTCTCGGCTCCAAGAAGAATAATGCGTTCGGCATCTGCCCTGCTCCTCATAACAAAGAGATCCACAGAAGAAATAATTCTCTTTATCAAAAATTTGACAGATAAATATCGTTTAAATGACCTTTGAGATATCCTGCCATTGAGGATAATGATTGGAATATTTTTTCTTTTTAATACCCTGAAAAGATTTGGCCAGATTTCTGTTTCTATTGAAATAAAAATTTCAGGATTCAGTTTCATCATGGCAAGTTCAACTGTTAAGGAGAAATCAAATGGTAGGAAAATTTTTATAATGTCTTCAGGTAGTTTTTCTTCTGCAATCAAACGGCCTGTTCTACTTACACATGAAACAATCACACTGTAGTTGCTGAATTTTGATGAGATTTCACCGATCAATGGTAAACTTGCAAGAAGTTCTCCAATAGAAACAGTGTGAATCCAGATGGTTTTTTTTTGTTTTACCCTTGAAATAATCTCTCTATCGTAAATTCCGCATCTTTGAAAAAAATCATGATATTTCCCGTCTCTTCCAAAAAGACGTTTGCCAAAAATTGGTAAAGAGCACAGTAACCCAATTTTATAAATGACATCATAGATTGCTGCGAAAATATAGGTCATATCATTTTTGAAAAAGTAATTCTGCAGGAAAAAGATTATCCCTGCCGATCAGGCCCTTTGGATCAAAAGTTTTCTTAATCATTATCATATCATTTATTCCACCATCACCATACATCATCCTGAGATACGGATACTTTATCTTTCCGATACCATGTTCTGCTGCAATTGTTCCACCAAGAGAAATCGCTTTTTCCACGCAACTTAAATATATCTGCCTTGCAATATTTCTTTCTTTCTCATCCACAGGAAAAAGATTAAAATGAAGATGGTTTTCTCCTATATGACCAAATAGGACTGTCTGTATTCCAGATTCCCTGGAAAATTTCCTGTACAACGTCACCAGTTCCCTGAAATTTTTTTCAGGTACAGCAATATCAAGTGAAATTTTTGTGATTTTGAGTTTTCTAAAATATGCATTGATATTCTCAGGAAGTCTATGCCTGAAATCAATAAGCTTCTGATAACTTTTTGGGTCACCACCAACCCATACATCAATGGCATTGTATTTTTCCGACAGTTCAAGCCATCTTTCCATCAATTCAGTTGTATCTGTGCTTTCTATGTAAAAAGCACAACAATTTTCTGGAATCTCAGGAAAATCATTTCTAAGGAAAAATAAACTTGCATTGTCAAAAAATTCAAACGTATACATATCCTTGATAAATTTTTGCTTTACCTCATTGATAAATTCAAACATCCTGTCTTCAGATGGAAGGAAAAAAATCATGATGAATCTATCAGGAAGTTTTTTAATAAGCATTACTTCGACTTCTGTGATAACACCAAGAGTGCCTTCTGAACCTATAATTAAATCAATCAAGTCCATTCCAGGAGATGAAAAATATCCTGCTGAACACTTAATGGGTGGAGTAATGTAAGATGGTATTTTCACAGTTAAAAAATCGGTTTTTATCACACCATTTTTATCTGCAAAAAACTTCCCCCTTGGAATCTCTATAACATTACCTGCACCTGTTACCATCTTTACCCTGAGGACATATTTTCTTGTTGCACCAAACCTGAAACTGTACTCACCTGATGCGTTTGTTGATACGTTTCCTCCAATAAACGCATTTCGCTCTGTGGGAAATGGTGGGTAGAAACTTCCTATTTTATCTATTTCAGCAAGAAAATTATTTACAATTGTTCCTGCCTGAAGCACTGCCCTGTCCTTTTCAATGTTAATGATTCTGTTGAGTTTCTCAACAGAAATCACTGAACCCTGCGTTGGAATTCTTCCGCCAACAGTACCCGTACCAGCACCAGAAACGGTCAGCGGCATATTTTGAGCGTTGCACATATTCACAATTTCGATTACTTCCTGCTCGTTTTCAGGAATAAAAACTTTTTCGCAATTTCCTTTAGAAAAATTTGAGGAATCTTCAAGATAACTCAAAATTTCATCACGATGTTCTTTAATAATCATCCATAATCTCCTTTCCAGTGATACCAGCAATAATTAAATTGTTTCTATCAGCAATATTGATGATAATTTCGGGTTCAAGCATAATGGTTTTCCCTGCTTCAATTGCAAGAACCTTTCCACCTGCCCTGATAAGATTTTCTATGGTTTTTTTGCCAATTGTCGGAAGGTCAAATCTTATGTCCTGATTGTCCTTTATTACCTTAACAATAGTAAAATCTTTACTGTATCTCCCTGCCCTTTCAATCATTTTATCTGTTCCCTCAATTCCTTCCACAGCAATTACCATTCCGTTTTTTACTGCGACTGCCTGTCCAATACCAAGATGTGCAATATTTTTTGCAATGTTCCAGCCAAATAAAATGTCCTTCCACTGACTTTCATCAGGTTTTATGTTCGTGTAAATTTTTTCTTCAGCGATGTATCTACGAAAAACCTCTGTTAACGACATTAATTCAATACCATTTTCCGTGATAAATTTAACAAGATTTTTCAATATTTTTTCTGGACAAAGGTCTTTTGTTGCTTTCAAAAATTCAATTCCTGACTGAGCCATGTTTTTCTTGAAAATATCACGGGCATTGATTTTTCCGGCAAAAACAATTTTTTTAATAGAATACATGGAAACACATTTCATAAAGTTTTCAATATCACCGAACTTGAGCACTATTTCCTCAGGAAATCCAGTTTTTTTGAAACTGAATAATACTGGTTTATAACCCATTGATATTAACTGGTCAATAGCAATCTTAGAAAATTCATCCTTAGAAACAAAAATCCCTATTTTTTCCACCATTATAAAATCCTGTTGTGATTTTTATTTTCTATATTCAATCGGATCTTTCAGTCCTGCTTCTGAAAACGCACGAATTCTGATTTTACATGAATCACATTCACCGCATGCCTTATCCTCGCCTTTATAACACGACCATGTGATAGAAAAATCAAGCCCGAGTTTCGCGCCAAGTTTGATGATTTCTGATTTTTTCATCAAAATCAGTGGTGTTCTTATAAAAATTTTCCCACCTTCAACACTCTTCTTAATTCCTGTGTCAACAACCTTTTGAAATGCTTCAATAAATTTTGGTCTGCAATCAGGATATCCTGAATAGTCAAGGCAATGAACACCAATAATAATACTGTCTGCATCAATTGATTCGGCATATGCAAGTGCAAGAGATAAAAAAATGATATTCCGTGCAGGCACATAAGTCGGTGGAATTTCTGATTTTTTTTCGGGCTTATAGTTTCTGTCTATAAGAGACGATGGAAGCCACGAAAGATCAATTTTGATAAATTTGTGCTGTTTTACTTCAAGAAATTTTCCTATTTTTTCTGCTGACTCAATTTCCTTTTTATGAATCTGTCCATAATCAACACTCAACGCATAAAGAATACTGCCCTTTGATTTTTCATACGCAGCAGCAACAAAACTATCAATTCCCCCTGAAATAAGAGCAACTGATTTCATTTTATACCCATAATTTTATGTAATTGAAACCTGATGAACCAGTTTGGCATTCCATATTTTTTTATTTCTTCTGCCAGCATCAATGCAATTTTCAAATCATTATCAACTGGCTGCAAAATCACCGGCTGTGTAATGCTTTTATCAATGAAATCAATGTCTGATTTGCCCGTAATAACGTACTTGAATTCATTAGCAATCATTTTAAATTTTTTATGATAACCATGGTCAAACATTTTAATCGCCTGCCTTTTGGGACTTACGCAAATCCAGTCAACATTAATATCTTTCCAGATTGTTCCATTGGTTTCCACTGTAACAAAGAAACCGTGTTTCTTTAACAGCATTACGAGATCACCAAAATCCTGTAAATATGGTTCTCCACCAGTAATAATGATACTACTGATTTTCCCGTCCTTCTTTGATAATTTTTTTACCCTTTCCACAATTGATTCCTCGCAAATTAATTGTTTCTTACTGAATGCCTGTGGTGTATCACAAAAATCACATTTTAAATTGCATCCGTATAATCTGATAAAAATTGCTGGAATTCCCTGTCTCCACCCTTCTCCCTGGACTGAACTGAAAATTTCACTGACAACAAGCATATTCAATACCAGCCGTTTTCATATGCTGTTTCATACATTGCAACAATATTTTCAGGTGGGGTAATTGATTGCAGGTTATGACACGGACCTAAAAAATATCCTCCATTTTCACCAAGAATTCTAATGTTATCAATAACTTCTTGCTTTACCTGGTCAACAGTTCCAAAAGGCATTGTATACTGGTTATCCATTGCTCCATGAAAACAGATTTTGTTTCCAAAATCCTGTTTCAATAATTTTCTGTCCATTCCTTTACATCTCCACTGAACAGGATTTAACACATCCATTCCGCAGTCAATCAAATCAGGAATAATATCCCTTATAGCACCATCACTATGCGTAATAACCCATGAACCATTTTCGTGAGCAAGTCCCATCATTTTTTTCATTCTCGGAAGAAGAAATTTTCTTATTGTGTCAGGTGAAAACAACAGTGTCTCCTGAGAACCCAAATCTTCAGCAACCATTGTTAATAACACCTTATTGCCAATTTCATCGAAAATTCCCATTGTAATCCTGTAATACAACTGGAAAATTTGTTCTAAACAGTAATCAACAATATCGGGCTTTTCAATCAGGTCAAGCATTGCCCTCTCAAGCCCTCTCAATTGAGTGTATCTGAGAAATGGCTCCATTCCACCCCCATAAACAGGTAAATGTTCTCTGCCCTGAATTTGCTTTTTTATTGTTGAAAAATCAAACCAGTCAATAGATGGAAATTTGTAATTTTTTTTGATTTGCTCAAGTGTCTCATACTGTGCAAGTGGATGATAAACACATTCAAAATAAACCCCATATCCGTATGAAACTTTCTTAAATCCACAGCCAAAAAAATCTTTGTCTTCCGGACATTTGGGTCCAATATATTCAGGAAATACACTGACAACCTCATCAATGTGCAATTTTTTGAAAAGTTCTTGTGTCTCACTGACATTAAGATATTTTTTGATATTCTGAAGCGTTTCCTGAGTGGATGACCAGAATAATGGAACCCTATCAGGTTTTTTCTTCATCAACACTGCAGTCCATCGTTCTCTTGGTGTCATTGATTCCTTTGACATAATCTTGCCTCCTGTTTCCTATTATTATATCGTATAGATGGAATATCACTCAAATTTAATTATGCTGGAAAATCAATTTTGAAAAATCAGTTATCAACTGATATTTTTGTTCCCAGGTTGTGTACATAAAACCCTGGATACCCTGAATGTTTTTTGAAATTTCTAACCACTCCTTTGCATCATTCAAATCATCCGCATCGTAATAATTGGCTATTAAAATTCTAAATCCGTTTTCTGAGAAAAATTTCAAACTCTTTTCCCTTGCCTTTCCTCCCCACACTGTAATAATGATATCTTTTGGAATATAATTCCATGAACCTGTAAAATCACCTTTTACGAGATAATAATCAGATTTTGCATTATGGCCAGGGTCAAACATATCAGACCAGACATAAACTTCAACTTCCGGGTTATATTTCCTCAGTATCTCCACCTGCTTTTTCACACAATCACCAAGCAGTTTTGCCATATCCTTTCCTTCACATGCTTTGCACGTTCCACCCATCCTGATTTCATCTGTATTCAACATTACTTTTTTATACTTAATTTTTTCCCACAGAAGTTTTGCCTCATGGTCAAAAATCTCATACAGCGCTGGCTCTGCCATACAAACAGTCACCTGACTATCATAAATCAAAATTGGATGATACCAGCTTACTCTTAGATACTCATTTTCTTTTATTTTTCCTTCTGGCAAAATCCTGATGTCGGGCTGTGGATAATCAAAATCTTTTCTGTAGGGATTCATATAGGGATCTATAATCTTTTCATAATCCTTACCTTCTTCGTAGACAATATTACTATCGCTACTTTTTACAACAACAGGCGTTCCAGGCCTTCGCAGAACATTGTAAAGACCAACTTCTTCAATCTTCCAATCATCAATCCAGAATTTTCCTTCTCTACCTGCCCAGATACCAGCGTACAATTTCAATTGACTGAATTCCATGCTATTAAAAACCATTGTTAATTTTCTCCAGTCAGTTGTTGACGGAAGATTGAATGAACGTGGAGCAATATCACGATTTCCACCAAGAACCAGAAGCCGAAAGTTTCCAGCAGGTTTTAAATTCTCTGTTTTCACCCATATACTTACTTTATAGCATCTATAGGGAATAACTTTAATCTCCTGCATAATCCTTCCATTACCGTATTGTGAATGGCTAAAATTTTCAAATCTTAATGAAGCATTACCATTATGTTTTACAGTTGTATCAACAAAACTGATTTTTCCTGGTTCATCATGAAATCTGTATCCAATCACCCTGTTGCCCTCATACATTTCAAAACCACCATTTGAAATTTCAACATTTCCTTCAGGAACAAAAACTGCCTTATTTCCTTTAACCTGGAAAAGAGCATCCTTAACAGGAACACCTTCAGCAAGATTTCTATCATGGGAAAGCACCCCACCACCATAACCAATGGAAAAAACAGCCGGTATCAGTTCAATGTTATATTTTTCGCATAAACTTTTTATCTTTTTAAGATTTTCAAAATATTTGTCACTTTGTTTGCAAAGCGAATCAAGGCCTGAAATCATCACGCCATTATAGTTATTTTTTGATGCAATCTCAATCAATGAAGTTATCCTGTCAATATCCTTGTCATTTGTGAAATTGAAACCAAACAACCACAAAAACCTATCCCTGAAATCCATTGAAAAACAAAGTACTGAAAAACATAGTACCAGCAAAATAGCCCTTTTCATTTTTATGCTCCTGTTGAAAAAGATACATTCTTTTTACTTTTCTGTCAAAATCGTTGTTTAAAAAATAGAATTTCATCTCCATCGGTTATTATTTTTAGAAAAGGAGACGCCGATGGGATGATAGCATTCTATCTTTGGGACTGCAAGACCTCCTGACAAATTTCTGAAGGTAGAATAAGGCTGTGGTATAATAAAGCAAGTTGAAAAGGAGAAAATTACAAAAAATTGAAAATTAGTCAGAGGAAAATTTAAAAAGCTTCCTATGTCGGGATTTCAATTTCTTTTATTGTATTTGGTAAACTAATGGTGGATAAAGTATAATGGAGATTGCAAAGTAAAAAAAGGTGCTCCGATGGGGCTAACTGAAGAAAGATGGGTTCATACAGAGGAAGACCATGATGATTCAGCAGGATAGTACGACGGAGTTTTAATTTGCGTTGCACGGATTTTATTACAAAAGATTACTATAATAAAGAAGGTTCCTTGAAAATTGGGGAAAGATCTCGGGGAAAGGTTTCTTAGTAAATCTGTCCTCTAAAGGTAGAATATAAGAACTAACGAAGGGGGCGAGGTTATGTCGATGGTAAATTTAGTAGAAGTAATTTTTACCATATTTGTTTGTTGTATAATATGTGGACTCCTAATTTACTTCCTTTATATATTATGTGATTTTATTACCAGGAGTCATCATTGGATAAAACAAGCAAATTTTTTGGAAAAAACTCTCTTTTATGTAGTTGGTTTTTTATTAATTTGCACTATTTTTATTTGGTATTTTCGTAGTACACAAAGTATAGTAAGTTATGTATTAACCAAAGAAAAAGTAGATAAAGATAATGTTTCTTATGTTTTAATTTACCCTGACCGTTTTCCTTATGAAGACGAAGTAAAATTAGAATTATTGAATGGAAAGAATATAGAAAGAGACAAAATATATAAAATAGAAAGGTATAAAATAGTTGATAAAAAAATTATTGGTGAATTAATTCAGGGTATCCATAAATCTTCTCGTCTTCCTGCAATTTGGCCCATCAATCTCAAAGGTACACGTGAGGGAAAGATATATTTTTGTTTAACTAATGGTAAAATTGTGGGAATCTATATTTTTGGATTTCCAGAAGGTAAAATTAGGTATATTTCAGCACCTCTACCATATTATTTTCATAAACCAGGTAAATTGTTAAAAAACGTATACAGAGAGATTATTCAAAATGAAATTGGGAAGATGGAAGAGGATAAAGATGGAAAAAGACAGTATGAATTACGAAGATAAAACCAATGTAAACAAGATTGTTCTGTTATTAGGGGTTTCCGAGGGAGTAAAGACAGATATTCTTAACTCTATCAATGCAGGAAAAAAAGTAATTGTTCCCAAACAAGAAATTAGCATAAATCAATGGTATGGTGCTGGTTATATAATTCTTGATGGCACTACTGGTGCAGGTACTTACTTAATCAGTGGAGGGATGGCAGGTGGAAGTTCAAGTGTTTTTCCTGAAGGATGGACATACTATTCATTGTGGAAAACAGTATATACCTGTGTGTTTTCTTTAGGTAAAATGTTGAATTTAGACATGTTTGAAATTGAGGTAGTTGCTCCAATATTAGGTTTACTTTTAATTATCACAAGTTCTGCTATCTCCTTTATTAACACTTGGACAAGTAATATATCTGAACTTGATAAAATATCAAAAAGTCTTTTAGTAATTGCGAGTGCTTGTCTTAGAGGAGCAGTTTTTATTTTTGTTACCACTGTATGTCCACTTTATGGATTATTTTCAGGAACTTTATATGCTTGTCTTTTTTCTATAATAGCACCTCTTTCCCCTTGAAAAAATGAAAAATGGAGAAAAGGAATATTTAGGAAAGAAAAAGAACAATAGAGAAGCATATGTGTTAGGTGGTGGGTTTATTTTCATAGGAATTATATCTGGTATAGCTGCAATTTGGGTTGGAATTTTTAAAAAATCATATACTGACCTTTTTGTCCCCTTTTTGGCTATGTTGCAGTTTATAATTTTTGGGATAGTTTCTATTTTCTACTTAGGATATGCAAAAGAAGGAATAGGTATTAATAATACCTATTTAAGAAGATTTCGTGTTACCAAAACAAAAAGAATAGAATTAGGCAAAATATCTTGGGATAATATCAAAGAAATTTATCTAATGGAACAATTTTGGGGATGGGGAGGTCCGGTAGTTATTATAGAAGGTATCTGGGAAAAACCTGGCAAAAGTTTCTCTACCAAATCATCCTTTAATTATATCTCCAACAGAGATTTTTATGGAATCTTTAATGAGGTTATCGCTGAAATTTGTAAAAGAGCCAAGAATGCCATCATTGACGAAGAAATTTTGAAAATTGCCGGTATAGAAAAACCAGAAGTAGCAGAAAAGATGCAAGAAATAGAACCTGGGATTTCTAAAAAGTTACCCGTGGACCCAAAAAATATTTTATATTTTTCTATAATTTTTACATTTATCACATCTGGAATTATCACTGCTTATCAATATTACAAATTTAAAGAAAATAATATAGGTAAAAAATTAATTTTGGCTACTGTTTTAATGACAATTGGGTTTGGAATATTTCTATATTCTTTTTATCTGTGTTTTCATACTAAAAAGGGAGTATGGCCAGGAAATTTGTTCTGGTATATTGTAGTAGTTAATACCTTTTTAGGTCAATACTTTGCTTATTATCAAAGAAAACTTTATATGAAATTTAAATATGAAACTAAAAATGAAAAATAAAAAGATATCCTTATTATGTTGTTTAAAAAATAGAATTTCATCTCCATCGGTTATTATTTTTAGAAAAGGAGACGCCGATGGGATGATAGCATTCTATCTTTGGGACTGCAAGACCTCCTGACAAATTTCTGAAGGTAGAATAAGGCTGTGGTATAATAAAGCAAGTTGAAAAGGAGAAAATTACAAAAAATTGAAAATTAGTAGGAAGAGGAAGATTTAAAAGATTTCTTATGTCGTAATTTTTGGAAAAGGAGTAAATGATATTGGTTTTTGGAGGAATTTGCAGCAAAATTATAAATAAGAAAGGAGAAGATGGAAAATGGAAGGAAGAAAGAGAGATATATTTTCTGATAAGATGCAAATCAAAAGTGGAAGAACAGCGATCAGGATTGGCCAATACGGTTCTGTAGTTTCAGTTATGGATTTAGAGTCCGGTGATGTATATTTCAATGACGGTGTGGAGGAAGGTGACCTTTTCCATATATTGGTTCCCACACTGAAATGGTCCAGCCGTGCAATAACTCCATCCTTATCATCACCTCCGTATATATCTAAAAGCGAAGAAGGTTTTTTGTTGGTTTATAATAATTTACAGATAGATAAAAAGCCAGCAGGTATCAAGGTTAAGGTCAGGATTTTTGCCAGCCCTAGAAAAGATGAGATTGTTATGAAGTTGCACCTATCAAACTATGGGAGAGAAAGAGTAGTCGGGGTAAGTTTTCCATGGATAAGAGGATGGAAAAACGAAGGAGAGATAATGTGTGGTCCCAATAAGATTGCCCTTTCTGACCTGCCAATATGGACCGCTGCCTGGGGTAATGGTACACCCGCGCAGAATTCAATAAATGTCAGATATCCCCATGCTCTCATGGTCCCATGGGTTGACTTCTCCAGTAAAAAAGGCGGGGTTTCATGCATAAATTACCAGGAGGAACCAAGGAATTGCTATGTCTCAATAATAAAGAGCCAGCAAGACAATTCTACAGGGCCCTTTGGTTTTCTCTGGGGTTTCTATGCATATGTTCCTCCCGGGGATGGATGGGAAAGTCCAGAGATAGGGATTTCAGTACATAATGGGGACTGGCATAGGACAGCGGATCGCTACAGGGAATGGATAAATGGCAAACTCACCCCTGCGAAATTTTCTGCTGATTTCAGTGAATCCATAGGTTCCCAGCATGTATCTTTCTTTTATTTTGACGGGACTCCTGTCAGGTCTTATGAAGAGTTGCCTGAAATTGCTGATGCAGGAAGGAAATACGGAGTAAAAGAGATATGTGTATGGGACCGTCTTTCATTAGGAACATACTGTCGCCTTGCTCCAGATGAGGACTTGCTTGGATATTCTCCCGATGAGAAAAAAGTTTTGAGTAAATCTATAAAAAAAGCTGTAAAAGAAGGGAGTGATGTGAGTGCCCTGGTTAATTTCCGGCTACTAAACCTTTCTCTTAGAGTAACTGAAAGATATAAGAATGAATTGCAGAAGGCACTGGATGGCTCAATAAAAATGGAATGCTATGTAGGTAGTCTGATTCCCGGGAATTTTTATACAAATTATATGGGTCCGTATTGCGTAGTTTTCAGCCCGTTTTCTGAAAGATACCGCAGACGTGTGATGAAAAAGATAGATGAATATATGAAAATGGGATACACATCACTCTTTTATGACCAGCCCTTTGAAGCTTTTCCGGATTACAGTCATATAAAGAGTGGTGGTGTACCTGAGATGACTTACGCGAAACTACTTGAGTTAATTCGGGATGTCCGTCAGAGGATAAAAAAGAAAAACCCTAATGCAGTTATTATGGGAGAACAATGTGAGGTCTTCGCTTCTCAAATAATTGACCAGTGGATGTGCTGGTCATGGTCTGATAGGGATATTGAATCAGCGATAAAGTTACATTATGCATGCCCCCACACTGTAATAAACTGTGTTGTGGATTGCAATCCGGGGCTTGCAAGCCATGCATTTGCAGCTGGATTACATCTGATGATTATGGTCAGAGGTGGTTTCGGACATTTAGGAGATGTGCCTGACTTCGCCCTGTATGTAAAGAAACTGGCGGATTTAAGGAAAAAATGCGCAGAAAGGATTGTATATGGTAGGTTCTGTGAATTACAGGGTTTTTCGATTGAACAAAATGAAGGTGGTATTGTTGCGTACAGTTATGAAAGCACAAAAGGTCCTGCTATGATTTTTGCCGCACCTGAACGCGCAGGAAAGATTACAGTTCACATAGATAGAGGTTATTTTGTACACCCGGGAAAGATAGATAATGGCAGGATTTTCAAACTTGATGGCAGTGAATCAGTGGTTACCGGAGATACACATACATTTGAACTTGAAAGACATGGAATAATTATCTGGTTTGCCTGACAGGAAAATGAAATACTCCATACCGTTATTTTTCTCTGGCTGAAACAAATATCGGCATAAAACAATAAAAAGTGCCATCCATAAATTTCTACAAATGAATCCTTTCAGTTCAAATTGGTTGTCTTTAATTCACATATTTAGAAAACTTAACTGGGAGGAATGAAAAAATTAAAAGATATAAATCATGAAATAAATTTTTTACTACCTAAAGAACTACTACTTTCTGTCCACACAAAGGGGACAGGCTCATCACAATTTTATCTATGTCGTTAGAAAGATAGAATGTCGTATATTTAAAAGATAAAATGACGATTTTGATTTGAAAGATAGAATGTCGTACTTCCTCGGCTGTGATAGATAGAACAAATTCTTTTTCTTATAATGGCAAGATTCATATTCTGAATCATCGCATTAATCTTGCAGGGAGAAAAGTAAGGCATCATATTCATCCTGAGAAAAAAATCAGGGTATGGCATAATGACCAATTTGTTGACGAGTTATCCTGGTAAAATACGACATTTTAACTTTTAAACTACACAAAATTTGACAAAATTAAAACAAAGGTTTTTAATTATAAGACAAAATTTAAAAAAGGAGAAAAAATTGGATCTTGTACCAAAAAAAGTTTTTATGACAAAAGGAGTTGGTAAAGACAGAGAAAAACTGACAAGTTTCGAGCGAGCCCTGAGAAACGCAGGTATTGCTCAGTTCAATCTTGTTTCAATATCAAGCATTTTCCCACCACATTGTAAACTCATTTCAAAAACAGAAGGACTATCCTATTTAAAACCAGGACAGATTCTTTTTGTTGTTATGAGCAAAAACTCAACAAACGAACCTCACAGATTAATTACAGCATCCGTTGGTCTTGCGATTCCAAAAGACCCAAACCAGTATGGATATCTTTCTGAACATGAAAGTTTCGGAGAAACAGAGGAAAAAGCAGGCGACTACGCGGAAGACCTTGCAGCAACAATGCTTGCAACAATTCTTGGACTTGAGTTTGACCCGAATTCTTCTTATGATGAAAAAAAACAAATCTGGCGTATGTCAAATCAGATTATTAAAACCACCAACATTACACAGTCAGCAATAGGTGATAAAAACGGTCTCTGGACAACAGTAATTGCTGCTGCTGTTTTCATCCTGTAAAAACCATGATTGAATCGCTTCCCTATACTTTTGGCGGATTAAGAAAAATCCCACTCAAAAAGGCAAAATTTGTAATACTTCCTGTTCCATATGAAGCGACTGTTTCATTTAAACCCGGAACAAGATTTGGACCAGAAGCAATTATTTTTTCATCTCGATTTATGGAACTGTATGATGAAGAAACAAATACTGAACCATGGTTGAATGGAATACTGACACTCCCTGAAATAGTCCAGGATATTGATTCAACGCAGAAGATGATGAAAAAAATTCAAAAAAATGTTTCAAAATTTATCAATAATAATCATTTTGTCTTTGTTCTCGGCGGAGAACACTCAATCAGTTTTCCTGTTGTAAAAGAATATCAGAAAAAATATCCTGATTTGAAACTTGTTCATTTTGATGCCCATGCGGATTTGCGAAAAGAATATGAAGGAAGTAAATCAAGTCATGCGAGTGTGATGAGAAGAATTTCAGAACTTGGCATAGATATTTATAGTTTTGGCATAAGAAGCATCAGTAAAGAAGAGGCAGATGATCTGAAAAATTTAAAAAATGTTCATATTTATTTTGCACATCAATATAGGAATCAACAACTTTTATCAATCGCTCAACAATTACCTGAAGGGAAATATTATATCAGCATTGACATTGATTGTTTTGACCCTTCATTTGTTCCAGATACAGGAACACCTGAACCAGGCGGACTTACATGGTATGAGGTCACAGGATTTTTGAAAAAATTTATTCAAACACATGATGTTGTTGGAGCAGACCTTGTTGAACTTGCTCCGTCTCATCATTATTGTGCATCATCATTTCTTGCTGCAAAACTTGTTTATAAAACAATCGCCTATATTTGTTGCAAAAAATAAGTCCTTTTCACTGCCAGGAAAAAATTTATTTCTCAATCGGTGGTACGTTTTTACATTCCTGTGCCTTGATGATTCTTGGGGCACACCATCTTACAGCATTGGTTATAACCCTTAACACATTTGCATCATAGTAAATCGGAAATGTTTCATGACCAGGAGAGAAATAAAATATTCTTCCATGGCCTCTTTCCCAGACACAACCACTTCTGAAAACTTCTCCACCAGGATACCATGAAATGAAAATCAGTTTTTCAGGGGCAGGAATATCAAATCGTTCTCCGTACATTTCTGTTTCTGGTAATTCAAAATATGGTGGTAATCCCTGTGCTATTGGATGAGATGGTTCAATTGTCCATATTCTTTCTTTGCCACCATCCCTCCAGTTCAAAACACAACTTGTACCCATCAATGCCTTAAAAATTTTTGAAAAGTGTGCAGAATGAAGACAAATGATTCCCATACCTTCAAGCACCCTTTTATGAACCCTTGCAACAATTTCATCCTTAACTTCATGATGTGCACCATGTCCCCACCAGATCAATACATCGGTTTGTTCAATGACATCCTGCGTAAGACCATGTTCGGGCTCGTCAAGAGTTGCACAACTTGCAACAATATCCTTCTGTGAATTCAAATGTTTTGCAATAACTGAATGCATTCCATCAGGATAAATTTTCTTTATTTTTTCATTATGCCTCTCATGCCTGAACTCATTCCACACAACAACCTTTATTTTGTTTTCCATTCTCTCCTCCATTTTTAAAATTATTTTAATTGTTTGATAATGATGTCTGCAGCCCTGTCAAGATTGTCCACAACGAAATCAGGTTTTATGTTCCAGGACTCAGTTTCTCCTTTTGATTTTGTTTTTCCTGAAAGAACAAGGATTGTTTTCATTCCTGAACGAAAACCCAATTCAATATCTATATCACTGTCTCCAACAAAAAATGTTTTTTCCCTGTCAAAATCACCATGTTCTGAAATAAATTTTTCAATCATTCCTGTTTTTGGTTTTCTGCAATTACAGTTATCTTCAGGGGTGTGTGTGCAATAGTATACTCTGTATACACTGATGTCGTGTTTTTTTAATTCTTCAAGCATTCTGTCTGTTACATCTTTGAGATCTGCTTCAGAAAAAATTCCTCTGCCGACACCTGCCTGATTTGAAACAATAACAATTTTGAAACCGCTTCTTGAAAGTTTTTTTAACCCGGAAATGGAATCAGGAAGAAATTGAAATTCATCCCATTTTTTTATGTAATCATTGGGCGTGAATATTGAAATCACACCATCGCGGTCGAGAAAAACAATTTTCATTTTATATAAAATGGCAGTGTCTCTTCAAAACCCATCATAATGTTCATATTTTGAATTGCCTGTCCTGAAGCACCCTTCACAAGATTATCAATAGCAGTGACAACCACAATCAATGAACTATCAACCTTTTTAACTCCGATATCGCAAAAGTTTGTTCCAGCAACATTTTTAATTTCAGGTGAGCATCCATACTCCATTATTCTGACAAATGGCTCATTTGAATAGAAATCACAATACATCTTTTGCAATTCATCAGGGTCAATATCTTCTGATACTGGTACATACATTGTTGTTAGAATTCCACAATTAACAGGAATTAAATGCGGAACAAAAATTACCTCTATTGTACAATTTTCTTTTTCAAGAATATGCTTTATTTCAGGTTGATGTCGATGTTGAGCAATTTTATATGCACGAGTGTTTTCATTGCCTTCAGCAAAAAGAAGATTAACATCAGGATTTCTTCCAGCGCCAGTGAATCCACTTAATGAATTCACAATCACCCTGCCATTAATCAATTTTCTTTTTGCAACAGGTAAAAGCCCCAGTATCGCAGACGTTGGATAACAGCCAGGATTTGCAATAAGTGTTGCTTTTGAAATCTGCTTTCTGTAAAGTTCAGGCAATCCATAAACCGCCTGAGATAATAATTCTGGAGACGTGTGCTTTTGATACCACTTCTCATAGATGGAAGCATCTGAAAATCTGTAATCAGCACTCAAATCAATAACCCTTTTCCCGAGTGAAAGAATTTTAGGAACAAATGACATTGAAACAACATGAGGAAGTGCAAGAAAAATAATGTCACATTTTTCTACAACATTCCAGTCAACCTTGTTTGTGCAGTGAAAATCAAGAATTTTTGCAACCCTGGGATACATCTTTTGCACCGGCATTTCATGTTCATTGGGTGCAACAAATCCAGCAACAGGTTCAGCATATGGATGAAGGATCAGTAATTCAAGGAGTTTTCTTCCTGCATATCCTGAAATACCAAAAATACCTGCATTAATCTTTTTTTTGCTGTTCATTATTGAGGAATTTACAGAAAAAATTTATCGTTTCGTCCACTGGAACCGTTTTCTTGCGCCTTTCTGACCATATTTTTTTCTTTCTTTCATCCTCGGGTCTCTTGTCAGAAGGGAAAATTCTCTTAACCTGGAAATAAGTTCAGGATTGTATTTTACCAGTGCTCTCGCAATCCCGAGTTTTATTGCATCAACCTGTCCAGAAATCCCGCCGCCCTCGCTTTTTACTTCAATGTTAAATTTTCCATCAAGTTCAACAACCTTCAATGGCTTGAGAACTTCTGCCTGCTGGGTTACCAGTGGAAAATATTCTGAAATATTTTTACCATTAATTAAAATTTTTCCTTCTCCCTCAGTCATTTTGACAATCGCACGTGCTGTTTTTCTTCTTCCAACCGCAATTAACAGATTTCCTTCCATTTTTCCTCCAGAAAATTTTTGAGTATTATTCTAAAACATCTTTGACAATAAGTCAAACGATGGCTTCAATGATGTGTACAGGTTTTGATAAATCCTGTAGTAACGATTATAAAACTTATGCTTTTCCAGATCAGGCGTAAACTCATCCTTAATTTCAATAAACATATCACATGTCTTTTCAATGTCAGGAAAAAGTTTTACTCCTGAACCAGCAAGAAGTGCGGCTCCGTAAGCAGGTCCCTCTTCTGAAACAAGTCGCACCATTTTTTCTCCAATGATATCAGCAAGCATTTGTGTCCAGAATTTACTTCTTCCTCCTCCACCAGAAACCCTGCAATGCCCACCAAAAGGAAGCCCAATTTGTTTCATTATTTCAACACTATCCCTCAAACCAAAACTCACTCCTTCAAGAACAGCCCTCACCATGTCCGCCTTTGTTGTTTTCAGTGAAATTCCAAAAAACACGCCCTTTGCATTCGGGTCAGGATACGGACATCTTTCACCTGCAAGATATGGTAAAAATATAACGCCGTCACAGCCAGGTTGAGATTTTTCTGCAAGAGAAACAAGAATCTCGTATGGGTCTTTATTCTGTCTTTTTGCTTCTTCAATTTCTTCTTTTCCAAGGTTATCCCTGAACCATCTGAAGGAGCCACCTGCAGAAAGCATCACACCCATGAGATGCCATTTTCCAAGCACAGCATGGCAGAATGTATGAAGTCTGCCATGAGGATCAACAAAAACACTATCAGAAAAGGCAAAAACAACCCCACTTGTTCCAAGTGATATTGAGACAAGTTTTTCTTTCGTAATACCATTGCCTATTGCACCGGCTGCCTGGTCTCCAGCACCTGCAACAACAGGAGTCCCTGAAGGAATGCCTGTAAGATTTTCTGATTCTTTTGATGTTTTTGCAACGGGCTCACATGATTCAAAACAATCAGGCAACCACTTCAGTGGAATTTGCAATGCATCAAGAATTTCCTCTGACCAGTTTCTTTTTCTTACATCAAAAAGAGATGTCCCTGATGCATCAGAAACATCTGTCGCAAACTCACCGGTAAGACGGAATCTTATATAGTCCTTTGGTAAAAGAACCTTTTTCACCTTTTTGAAAATCTCAGGATAATTGTTTTTCAGCCACAAAATTTTTGGTGCCTGAAAACCCGTAAGAACAGGGTTACAGGTAATTTGAAAAATTTTCTCTTTTCCAACGATTTCATTAATTTGTTCACATTCGTTTGCTGTCCTCTGGTCACACCACAAAATGGCAGGATAAAGGACACTATTGTTTTCATCAAGAAAAACAGAACCATGCATCTGCCCTGTTAATCCAATGCCACATACAGAAGAAGGACTGATATCCTTTACAAGTTTCTTTAATGCTTTAATCGTTGCCTGCCACCAATCCTCGGGTTCCTGCTGAGCCCAGCCCGGCTTAGGAGTTATAAGGGGATATTCTTCAGTACACGAAGCAATGACATGCCCTTCTTCATTGACAACTACTACCTTGACTCCTGTAGTTCCAAGGTCAATCCCAATAACATTTTTCTTCATGATTTTACCACCTGTGGTGGATAAAGGAAATTAAGGTATCGAACAGGTACATTCGCCTGTCTTGTATCTCCCTTGTGTACATAAATTCTGTAAAGAAGATTTAAACTCTCATATGCAGGAAGAATATAGGTCCCGGAAATTTTTTTATTTCCTGTAAAATCACTGAGACCAAAGAAATTCGCACTAAAAAGACCATAGTTTCTTATATGCCACCATGTTGGATATCTCAAATTCTCAGGATAATCAAAAACAGAAATACCAACAATTACTCCATCAACAGGTCCATAGTAATCGCACCACTCTGCCCTTTTTCCCCAGCACTCATTTTCATTAATTCCACCATATGAATTTTCAAATCTTCCCTGCCGATTTGCCTGCATGGATGGCATTACCCTGACACTTAACAACCCTGATTCTTTTGTGTCCTTGAAAACAAGTTCTTCTTCAGTGGCTTTTAGCACAACAAAGTGGTCAATGATTCTTGATTCTGGTGGCATATTGTATATTGTAATAATTCTTTCTTCTTCACAAATCTTTTTTGTTTTTGAAGGATCCATCCAGAAACTTCTTTCATGAATTCTTCCAAATACAGGTCCAGATGTTATTTCAATAAATTCCTGATGGACTGTCCATCCATGCCTTCCAGGAACCTCGCTCCAGTTATCAACACCATTGATATCTCCATGTGCCACCCATACACCCCTGTGATGAATATGGTCTCCCTCCTTTTCTTCTGAAACAGGAGGTCTGAGAACTGATTTTCCTCCAACAGTAATAAGTGGGTTGAGATATGGCCTGACAACATGCTTTCCATAGTGATAGGATGAAAAATATTGTTCACCTATCATAATATCAACGACTCCCCTGTCTGGATTATCAATACATCTTACTTCTGAAGTTTCCATACTTGCTGATTTTGTTTCTAATTCAACGGTTTCTCCCTGTTCTATTTCTGGAAGAATCATCACAAGTTTTTTTGTTTTTCTATCAACCTGCGAAGGAATTTCTTTTCCTTTGAAAACGCATATTCCTGACTCACCATCAAATGGAATTACGTATGGTCCTGACAACCACTTCCTCATTTCATTCTTCAATACCACCTTCATTTTTTCCTCCTTAAAAGGTTGCTATTTGACAAAAATTTTTTGTGTCATAAACTATTTTTACGACGTTGCGTCTATTTTATAACAAAAATGAAAAAAATAAAAGTACTTACAATAGCAGTTGTAATGACGATACTCTCAGGCAGTATATCCTGTGCCTGGGAATGCGGAAAGGCACCACCAACAAAAGAACCGCAGAGAATAAAAGCAGGAGAATCATTTCCTCCATTACCACTTCCTGCAACACCACTGAGAAGGTCTGAAAGAAAAAATCCTCCAGCGCCACCTGTTCTTGTAGGAAAGGTCATTTGTGGTCCAGATGAAACATGGACAAGAGCAGAAAATGACATTGAAAATCTTTTACGACTCGCAGGTCAGAGAATTGGTATTCCGTATCAGGCAGTCAAGGTTAATTTAAAAAGATTTTCTTTTGACCCTGATGAAATCCCGATTTTATACATCACAAGTGTTGAACCATTCGTACCTGACAAAGATACAATGGTAAAAATTAAGGAATATCTTGAAAAAGGTGGCTTTTTATGGATTAATGCATCTTCTGGTAGTCCTGATTTTGTAAAGGCAATGGTTGAATGGGTAGACAAATTGTACCCTGATAGAAATATGTACAAAATTTATGGAAACCATCCCTTAATGGATTGTCTTGAAGACATCTCGTCAGTTTCAATCTTAAAGGAAAATAATCCGTCAAATGGCTCACCAGAATTGAGGGTACTTAATTTAGGTTGTCGTGCAGCAATAATTCTTTCACCCTATGACCTTGGTTGTGGATGGGCATTGCATACGCACCCATGGGGAACACGTTATAAGGTTGAAGATGCAATCAAAATCGGAATGAACATGCTTACCTACTGTCTTGGATGGATTGAATTTGGAAAACTTTATGGAATGACCCCACTTTACACTGAAAAAATCAAGAAAAAAGAAGGACGACTCTATATTGGACAAATTATTCATTCAGGCGACTGGGATCCTCATCCATCCTCACTCGGGAAACTACTGAAAAAAACATCTGAACAAACAGGTGCATCTGTTTTTCTTGATAGAATTGCCGTTGATTTGAAAAAGGACTCTCTCAAGGATACGCCATTACTTTATATAACAGGCCATTTTGATCCGAATCTATCAAACGAGGAAATAAAGAAATTGAGACAGTTTCTGCTTGGTGGTGGAGCATTGATTGCTGATGCATGTTGCGGAAGTCAGGAATTTACAAATGGATTTAGAAATTTGATGAAAAAGGTACTGCCAGAGGCAAAAGTTGTTGTGTGGGATTCGAATCACAGAATATATAAAGTACCGTTCAAAATTGATTCATTCCAGTACACATTTCCAGGAGAAAATAATCCTCCCCTTGAAATCTATATGGTTTCTGGAGTGCCTGCTGTAATCTTTTCTCCATATGGTCTTGGAAGTGGCTGGGAAGGAATAGGCAGACCATATACAAAGGAACTTGAAGCAAGTCAGGCACAAAAACTCGGAGTAAACATCATCACCTATTTGATGACCAATTAAACCATGGACCACATTGAAATGTTAAAAGAACTTGAACAGGCAAGGCATAAGATTATCGATGAAATGCATCGGGTTATTGTTGGACAGGATGAAATCATAGAAAAAATCCTTATTGGACTTTTCGCTGGTGGACATTGTTTGTTGATAGGAGTTCCCGGTCTTGCAAAAACATTAATGATAAGAACACTTTCAAAAATACTTGACCTGAAATTCAAAAGAATTCAATTTACACCTGACCTGATGCCATCAGATGTCACAGGCATAGATGTCATTGAAGAACATCCTGAATCAAGACAGAGAAATTTACGTTTTATCCCTGGACCAATTTTTGCAAACCTTGTTCTGGCTGACGAAATCAATCGTGCTCCACCAAAAACCCAGGCAGCACTTCTTGAAGCAATGCAGGAATATCAGGTTACTGTCGGCGGAAGAACATACCAGTTAGAAAAACCTTTTCTTGTGCTTGCAACCCAGAATCCTATTGAACTGGAAGGGACATATCCATTACCAGAAGCACAGCTTGATAGATTTATGTTCAGTATATATCTTGACTATCCTGATACTGATGAAGAAAAAAAGATTGCTGAGACGCCATTATTTTATGCAATGCCTGAGGTTTCACCTGTGCTTAATGGTGAAAAAATTATTCAGTTTCAACAACTGGTAAGAGATATTCCTGTATCTGACTTTGTTATAAGTTATGCTGTGAATCTTGTAAGAAACACGCGTCCCAACAATGGACAATGCCCTGATTTTATAAAGGACTACGTTAGCTGGGGAGCCGGTCCAAGGGCAACACAGTATCTTATCATCGCGGCAAAGACAAAAGCAGCGCTTCGGGGTGATGTAAATGTTTCAGTTCAGGATATCAAGTATGTCGCAGGAAGTGTCCTGAGACACAGAATTTTTACAAATTTCACGGCTGATGCTGATGGAATCGATTCAGGGAAAATAGTGGAAAAACTTTTGGAATTAATTCCTGAATCAGCATGAAAATTCTTTATTATTATCTTTTTTCAAAATCCCAATGGAAAAATCTTCAAAAATATTAGATCCAAAAGTCATTGCAAAATTTGGAAATCTATCAATTGTCGCAAAAACAATTGTCGAAGGTTTCATATCAGGACTTCATAGAAGCATACATAAGGGTGCAAGTGTCGAATTTGCCGAACACAGACAATATGTTGTTGGTGATGACCCGAGATATCTTGACTGGAAGGTTTATGGAAGAACTGACCGACTTTATGTAAGAGAATTTAGAGAAGAAACAAATCTAAAAGCATATATCATTCTTGACGCAAGTAATTCAATGAACTACTCCTGGAAACCAGATACATTTACAAAATTTGAATATGCACAGTGTCTTGCAGGTTGCTTGAGTTATATCATGATGAAGCAAAATGATGCAACAGGGCTGATTGTTTTTGATTCTGATATTAAACGTTTTATTAAACCATCATCAACACGAGCGCATTTTCATTTTCTCATTGAAAACATAGAAAATTTAATTCCTGGTAATGATACAAATATCGGAGATGTTCTACATAAAATGGCGAACCATATTAAAAGAAGAAGTTTGATTATTTTAATATCAGACCTTTTTGATGACCAGGATTCAGTAATAAGGGGACTGGCACATTTCAAACACAAACATCATGAGGTCATTGTGTTCCATATACTTGACAGAGCAGAAATTGATTTTCCATTTGAAAAGTTTAATGACTTCATTGATATGGAAACGAATGAAAGAATACCTGTTGATGCACCTTCTGTTCGCTCTGAATACAGAAATATCTTCAATCAATTTCTTTCATTTTACCAGAAGGCATGTTCTGAAAGAAACATCAGTTATGCAAGGGCAATAACTGAAACGCCCTTTGATTATTTTCTTTATAAATTTCTTGAACTTCGTTCACGCACAACCTGAAAAACATTATGGGATTTCTTCAGCCTGTATTTTTGTGGGGACTTGCAGGTATCAGCGTACCTGTGCTGATACACTTATTTTCGAGAAAAAAATCACCACCTTATTTTTTCAGTACCCTGAAATTCATCAAACTCACCCAGAAAAAAACCATCAGACGGCAGAAAATTGAAGAACTCATTGTATTGCTTTTGAGAACAGCCATCGTTGCATGTCTCTTTATAGCAATCGCACAGCCCGTCAGTAAAAAATTTTTTCTTGCTGAAAAAGAAAACTGGGTTGTTTTAATTCTTGATGACTCAGCAAGTATGTCAGCAGGATCATCAAATGATGTCTGGAAAAATTTACAAAGTGCTTCTGAAAAAATCCTTGCCTCATTAAAAAAAGGTACACACATTTCAGTAATTTTCTCGAGTGGAAAAACAATACCATTTACCACCATTGTTGAGGATGTGGCAAGAGAAATACGAGAAAGCAAACCTGGTTTCCATGGGAATACAATGCAACTTGCTCTTGATAAAGCATCTTCAATGCTTGAGAAAAAATCAGGATACCAGAGAATTTTTATTGTCTCAGACCTTCAAAAACAAACATGGGAAAAAATTGAGTCATCTGGATTGAAAAAAATCAACGCAGATATTATTATTGTTGATGTGAGCGAAAATTATCAATCAAATCTTACAATCAAAGATTTTTATCCACTACCTGTAAAAAATACCTATGTATGCAGTATCATTAACTGGGGCAACCAGGATGTAACAGCAGAACTCAAAATATCGGACAGAGATTATGAAACAGCAAAACACCTCACGATTGAAAAAGGAAAAACAACTGAAATAGAAATCAAAACAGAAAAAGACCTCCAGTCCCTGAAAGCAGAGTTACTCTACCCTGATATTCTGAAACCCGATAATTGTTTTTTCCTTCAAAAAGAAGCAAGCGGAGAAAAAAAAGTTCTCTTGATTGGTTCAGATGATACTTCAATTTTTTATACAAGGTCATCTGTTGCTTCTGCAGGAACAATCTCAGTAGAAATGGGTAAACAGGAAGAGATTCCTTCTATGCAACTTGAAAAATACAGGGCAATCATTTTTGTCAATCCACAGAGAATGGAACTACCAACCAGAAACAAAATTGCCGAATATGTTTTTAATGGTGGAACATTAATCTATTTTGCAGGAGAAAGAATAGTTCCTGATGATTTCAATTCTGACTGGTATATCAAAGAAAAAAATGCTTTTCTCATGCCAGCAAAACTTTCAAATAAATCAGATTTCATAAGACCCGCCAGGATTGTATGGGTTGCCACAGGACATCCACTTTTCGGAGAATTCGGGGAAAAAACCCTTGATTATCTCAAGACAATTTCGTTTAATTCCTGTTTCTCAATAAAAGAAATTACAGGGGATATCCTTATTCGGCTTGACAATGGATATCCTGCACTATGTGAAAAGAAAACAGGAAAAGGAAGAATATTCCTTTTCACGTTTACTCCGGCTTCTTCATGGACAAATTTTCAGACAAAACCATTTTTTCCTGTAATGATGACAGTGATGCTTGAATACCTTTCTGGGTCAGTATCAACAGCATATGCAGGGTCAAATATTGTAGTAAAGGGTTCTGAAAACGCTGATATTGTAACTATCATAAATCCTGATGGAAAAACGGAAATAATACAGAACAAAAACAAAAATACTGTATCGTTTACGCCTGATACTCCAGGAATATGGATGGCTCAGTTTAATAGCCCATCCGGTTTACAGAAGCAAATAACTGCAGTAAATGTACCATGGACAGAAGGAAGCACTGAAAAAATTTCATACGGTGAACTCAGGTCAATACTGAAAAAAAGTCATATCAACTTTATAAACAAAGATAGTACCGAAAAGATTATTGAGCAAACCACAGGTGGACAGATGATGATTTTCTTTCTTGAAATTTCGCTGTTGCTTTTAATGGCAGAATTAATCCTGAGTAATTTATTTGTTTTGCTCAGGGAAAAGGGAGTAAAAAATGTTCCACATAAGATTTAATTCACCTGCTCCTACAATGGTTGTTTTTCTTTTCTTTGCTGTAATAATTTTTTTTGTAATTGTTTCTTATGTGAAATTATTGCGAGGCAGAAAAACAAAAGTTTTCATTTTTCTTCATTCAATTGCTGCATTTTTACTTCTTTGCTCCATCTTTCAACCTGAAATTTCCCTGACATTAAAAACACGGGTAAAAAGACCTGTTTTTGTTCTCATTGATTCTTCAATCAGTATGAGGGCAAAAGACAAATCAGGCATATCAAAAATTGATAGGGCAAAAGAGTTTTTGAAAAAAAATAAGTTTTTGAAAAAATACAGACCTGTGTTTTATTCATTCGGTGCAGACATTAAAGAAATTAACCAGAAAGACATTCCATTAGTCAAAGCAGAAGAAAATGCCACAAAAATTGGAGAGTCGCTTTCAAATCTTGTCAAACAACATTCTACAGATTGCTCGGGAATTGTGCTAATTTCTGACGGTTATGAAAATCAATTTGTCTCCTGGCAGGATTTGAAAAACAACTTAACTCTGCCTGTGTATACTATTGGAATTGGTCAGGCACACGCAAAGGACCTTGCAGTATCAACCGTTATAACTAACTCTCCCCTGTATGAAGGAGAAACATTAAAAATCAGTCCAGTAATCAGCCAGAAAGGATTTGATAACGAAAAAATTGCTGTCTCATTAAAAGAAAATGGAAAATTAATTCAGGGAAAAAATATTGAAATGACATCAAATTTCGTCAGTGTTGATTTTGAAGTTACTTCACTTTCACCAGGTGATTACATTTATGAGGTTTCAGTTCAGCCTGGCATTGGAGAAACAAATCTTGAAAATAACAGATTTATATTTCTTGTTAGGGTCATTTCACCAGTAATTCATGTTCTTTATGTTGAGGGCTCACTTCGCTGGGAGTATAAATTTCTCAAAAGATTTCTTGAGTCAGACAAAAAACTTGATACATGTTCTCTTGTACGGGTTGGTGAATCCACTTTTCAACAAACAGGTGGAAAAACAATTAATATTCCGTCAAATATCCTTGCGGATGAAAAATTTCTTGAAAACTTTGACATCATTATATTCGGCGATATCGATTTTTCATCATTTTCAGACAATGATATTTCTAATCTTGCAGATACGATAGAGAAAAAGGGCACGGGTGTTTTGTTCCTTGGTGGAGAAAATTTTCTTAAAGGTCTGAATAGGGCATCTATCAAGGAACTAATCCCTGTGAAAACAACGCAAAATGAAACCTTATTTGTTCCAGGTCCGATTAAACCACAAATCACTGATGAAGGAAAAAATCTTTCAATTTTTGAGCCGTTTCAACCATTACCACTGCTTGACAGAATCAATATGCTGACTGGCATAAAACCTGGAGGTATTGTATTGATGGAAGATTCAGGACAAAAAAATACTCCAATTCTTGTTGCAACAATAAGAGCAAAAGGAAAATGTGTTATTGTGGGCACTGATTGCACATGGAAATGGTATTATGGTGCAGATGAAAATGAAAAAATTGCTTATGAAAAATTCTGGGGAAGAATTATCAGGTTTCTTTGCAATCCTGACAATTATCTGAAAATCGGAGATCAAGTACCTGATATTATTCTGGACAAAAGGATTTTTGCAAAAGGTGAAAAAGTAAACATTAATTTTGTATTCAATGGCAAGCCCAATCCATTTAAGGCATATGTAAATGGTCCTGACAATTTTGAATTAAACCTCAATCCTGAAAATAACACGGCATCATTTGTTCCAGAAAAAGAGGGTGTATACATCATTTGCGCTGAAGGGAATAAAAAAATCAATAAAAAGGAAATTGTTGTAACAAAACAGGGAAGTGAAACAGAAGACCCTGGAATGGATGACATTTACTTAAAGAAACTGGCAGAAATTTCTGGTGGACAGTTTTTTTCTGTTGAGAATGTCGATGGGCTGAAAAAAACACTTTCCCTGAGAAAAAATACAATACGAGCAAAACTGGCAGTTACAGATGAAACAGAAAAATATCTAATACCATTAATTTTCGTGATACTATCAATTTGCTGGTTTTTAAGAAGACAGGGTAATATATTATAAACACAGAGAAGTTTTTTTCTGTCTAATAAAAAAGGGAAAAATGGACGGAAAAATCATTGATTATATTTACGGGTATCTTGCAGGTTATAAGAATGTTGAAAAAAATATCAAGGTCAGGGAAAGTATTCTAATTTTCCTGTCTGCGATTTTATTTGTTTTTGCTGTGGTGGTAATACTTGATAAATTGCTTCCATTTACTGCTCTTTATACCAGTTTTTACAGATATTTTATCCTGTTTCTTATGGTCTCACTTGTGGTTCGCATCTGGTATATTTTCTGGAAGTATTCAGAAATTTCTCCTGATTTCATTGCATTGAAAATAGAGAAAAAACTTCCATCACTTAACAATCTTTTGATAAATTCAGTTCAATTGAGCAGGAAAACAGAAAAATACCCTGAAATTTTTATTCGTATCCTTCAGGAAAAAACCATCAGTGCACTTTCAAATTTCAGTATAGAAAACCTTTTTGACAGAAGAAAAACAAGAAAAATTTATATCATTGCATTATCTCTTTTTGTTATCTTTGCTATTTCATTTGCAATAGCCCCTGATTCAGGGAAAAATGTTTTTTTAAGAATCCTTTTGCCTGGTAAATTTGCATCAGATATCATTGTTGAGCCAGGAAATTGCTCCATTGAAAGGGGCTCCCCACTTGTCATACGGGCAAAATTAAAAAATCCAGGGATACCAACAATTGAAATAAAAAACAAAACAAGCAAAAAGGAGGTTATGACTCAAGAAGGCGATAGTTTTGTATATACTTTTCCTGAGGTTGTCTCAAATTTCTCTTACAGAATTACAGCGAACAACAAAAGGACTTTCTGGTATCAGGTAAAGGTAATGGATAAAACACTGATTAAAAAAATGAAACTTACTTTTGAGTATCCTTTGTATACCGGACTTGGAACAAAAACAATAGAAAAAGATTTTTCAGAAATCAGTGCACTCAAAGGGACAAAGGTTACAGCGGAGTTTTTCTTCACCAACCCTGCAGGAAACACAATGTTTGTTTTTGGGACAGGTGAATCAATAGTCAACAGAGGAATTTCAAAGGTGAAGTCATTCAAGTTTACTGTTAACGATGCAACATTTTATCAGATTGTCTATTATGACCCGATACTGAAGAAAACACTTTCCAGTCCAAAAGAAAAAATCAATCTAATTTTTGATCAGATTCCATTCTGTGAATTCATTTCACCCGGCAAAGATATTGTATCAGGCGCAAACACAGTAATACCTTTGAAACTAAAGATTTCAGATGATTTTGGTATCAATTCAGTGCGATTGAAAATCCATACTGGAGAAGGAGAAATTTCAAGTAGTGACAGGGTCTTTTATCAAATCTCAGGCAACAAAAATAGAGAAATGACAGTAAATGCTTCTTTGAAGATACCTTCAGGATATTCAAAAATCGCCTATTATGCTGAATGTACTGATTATTCACCTGATGGAAACACAGGTCGTTCTTCTGTTTACTTCGTTTATTCTCCTGGCGCAGCCCCAAAAGACATCGCATCAAGAAAAAATTCACAACAGGATCAGAAACAACAGCAACAGATGGAACAGGCAAAAAAACTTCTTGAAAAATTCATTGAAGAACAAAAAAAGGTTGTTGAGGCAGCAAAAAAACTTGGAAAAATACGAAATGCCGCTGATTCATCAGAATTACAGAATATTGCTGAACAGGAAAAAAAATGGGCTGAAATGTTTCAGAAACTGGTGAATGACCTCAATAAACTTGCGCAACAGACCCAGGGAAAATTCACTCTTGCTGATGAATTTGTTGAAATGATATCACACCTTCAGGCAGCATCAGATGCTATCACAAGAGGTAAACCAGTAACCATCCCGATACAGGAATCACAGATGGGTCTTGAACTTGCAAAAGAACTTGTTGCAAATCTTGAAAGGTGGCTTGCAGAGGCACCTGATTCAATCAAATGGGATCATCAAGAACCATCAAAACCAACTACAGCGCCAGAAGCAGAATTACCATCAGAACTTGAAGACATTATTGGCGACTTGATAGAACAGGTAGAAGATATGACAGAAGAAATTGAAGATATCACAAGTTCATGGATGGATAGTTTAGATAAAGGAGCAGGATGGATGGCAATGGATGGTTCAATCAGCAATATGAGTGCAAAGGGCATTACTGGCAATGTATTACCAAATCAGCAGGAAATTGGTGGAAGAAGTGGAGAAGGAAGAACAGGAAGGTCATACGGTGAAATGGTTGAAAAAACAGCACAGGGAAAAGGAGGTAGACAAACACCTGCACGACTCACGCCTGATAACATTGAACCAGGTCAGGTCCAGGACTCAAGTCCTGAAAATCAAATTGGTCCAACAGGTGGAGGCAAAATGAGTGGATGGGGACCAATGGGATTAAAAGGACCTGTACAGGATTTATCCTTTAAATATGCTGAAATGGCAGATAAACAGGCAAAACTCATTGAAAAGGCAGAAAAACTTGAAAGAGAACTGAAAATATTGAATGTGTATAATCCCCAACTTGAGAGGGCAATTTCTTCAATGAAACAATTCAGTATTCAATTGAAAGAGGGTAGGTATAACAATCTTTTGACAACAAACCAGATGGTAGTTTCAAATCTGAAACAGGCGCAGCAGGTTTTAACACATCAGGCAATTGTCAGGGTTGAAAATTCTGAAAAAGTAGAAAAAAAGAAAAAGGAACTTGGAAGTATGTGGGATGAAAAAATTCCTGCAGGATATGAAGAAATTGTGAGAAAATACTATGAAAGCATTTCTGGCAGGTAATATAATGTTTTGTTTTCTTTCATCTTTGTTCGGAATGCAACTTTCACTGAAAAGTCCGCAACAGTTATATCAGGAAGAACAACAAATATTACTCAATCTTACGATTACCAACGATTCAACCTGCACAGAAAGTTATATCATTGAATTTCTGCAACCAAGAGAACAGAACTGGATGTACATAGGAAATCTTCACAAACTTGAAATCAGGGGCACTGAAATTGAAAATTTTACAAATCATATGCCACCTGAACCAAAACCGCACAGCCCTGAAACAAATCCTGATTACAAACCTGTAATTCTTAAACCAGGTGAAAGTTATCAAATACAGATACCATTTTTTTATGACTATTATCCTGTCAAACTTCCAGCAACATTTGATGTAAAACTTCACTGGATGGATAAAAGTTCAAATTCAGTACTTTTCACAGTACTTCCGACAAAGGGAACAAAAAAAAATGATAATATGATTATCAATGGTGATTTTTCTGAAGGTGAGGGAAAAATCCCGTATGGATGGAAAATACTTGATGATAGGGCTTACTGGGATTCATCACAGAAATTTCTGATGTATGACGTTGATAGACGAACTGCTGAAAACGAAGGATACTGGGTATATTCTGTTTTCAATGGAATTACATCTCCTTCTGATTATGTGTTAACAGTGAGAACAAAAACATCAGGACCAACCATTATCATTTTTGTTGAAGGATGGGGAATCGTAAAAGGAAGAAAACAAAGAATTGAAAGAAATGAGTGTTTCTATCATCAACCGGCAAATCAATCATGGCAAACACAGGTAAGAAATGTCACCTTTAAAAATCCTGATGTCAAATGGTTTCGGTTAAAACTTTATGTTTATGGAAGTCCTGGTAAGGTATGGTTTTCAGATATATCAATGGTGCCTGTAAAAAAATGAAAAATAAAAACCTTTTGATAACTTTTCTGTTTTTCTTTTTCTCTACGATTGCCTTTTCATCTGTATGGCTTGACGGTTACAAATATCGAGCAGAAATCATTTTAACTGATGAACTCGACAGTGTCCCTGTTGAACATGCTGGAATTATTAAAATTTTCTGTCCTGCAAAAGACGATGGTTCTGATATCAGAATCACTGATGAAAATGGAAAGGATATTGAATTTTTTATAGCAAAAATCGGCCCAGGAAATTATTATGAAATTTGTTTTCCTGTATCTGGAAAAAAATATTATCTTTTTTGCGGGAAGTCAGATGCAGTGCCTGTTGAATCAAATTATAAGCCAAAGAGAGGGCTTTTGCTTGAATTATATGCATTGCAAGGAGATGATGTTAATTCCTGGGAGAGTTGCAAAAAAATCATTGATGAAAGCATGCAGAGGAAATATTTTATCAATGCGACATTCAGAAAACAGATATTTGATGCCACAAATCCAATTACGCAATCGGGCTATTTCCTCAGGGTCTATACAGGATATTTTTACCTTGACAAAAAAGAAACAATTTCTTTTGGCACTACTTCAACAGGCGCATCCTTTATTTTTGTTGATGATAAGAAGGTTGCTTCCTGGCCAGGAAGACACTGGGTAGAATCATTTATCAGACCTGAGCACTCTGGTACGGTTGAACTTGAACCAGGACTCCATAAGATTGTTTACTATCATCTTGAATTTCCCGGGTGGCATTATGCAGTTGCAGCAATAAAAAAGTTTGAAGATAAGCAATTCAATGTCATCGATGAAAAGTTTTTTCTGCCTGTTTATGAAGCAAAAGTCAATCGTATTGAAAAAGTAAATTCAGGTATCTGTGCAAGTTTTACCTGGCAGAATATAAATTATCTTTACAGGGAAAAATGGGAACTTGTAACATTCAAATTCAATGACACATCCACAGGAAAAAATGAAATTGTATCGTGGCACTGGGATTTTGGCGATGGTCAGACCAGCAATGAAAAAAATCCTGTGCATACCTATTTTTTAAAAAAACCCTATACTGTGAATCTGAAAATCACTGATAAGGATGGAAATACTGACAGTATTTCAATGAAGATAAAGGCAGAACAGGATTATGGAATTCCTGCATTATATCCGAGGTCATACAATGAGTACATGGAAGAATTTGGTAAATTCAACCTTTCACAATTACCTGATGAAGAACTTTTTGCACTTGCTGGGATTTATAATAGTTATGATAAAAAGGATGGTGAATTTGATTGCTATAAGGAACTTGAAACAAGAAACCTTGAAGAAAAACAGCATATCAATGTTGCCTTTATAGCAGGTGACCTCGCAATGCAGATAAAAAAATATCCTGATGCTGAAAAAATTTACAAAAAAATTATCAATGAAAAAAATCTTCCAGAGGCAAAATTAAAACTGGGGCTGGTATATCTTGAAACAGGGGAAATTGATAAAGCAGAACAACAATTTCTTTCAATTATTTCAGATAATAACGTTGATATAAAACTAAAAAGGTCTGCCACCATAGGACTTGGTGATGTAGCAAGATACAGGGCAGATACAAAAAATTCTTTGAAATTTTATGAAAGTGTACTGTTGGACACAGATATTGAAAAAAAATCAGGTATGTATTCTCAAATGGTTCTTTTTTATTTGAAAAGAAATGATTTTACCACTGCGATTGATAAACTTTCACTGTGGGCAAATGAAATACCTGTTTGCAAATTAAAGGGAAACTGGTCAATACTGACTGCAAGGGCATATCTGATGAAAAAGGATTATGATAAAGCATTCAGAGAACTTGAAACATTTCAAAAAATATCCGATAGTAGTAATCCATACTATGGCTGGGCAATGTATTTAAAAGGTGAAATTTACCTTGAAAAAGGAGACAGAGAAAATGCAAAGAAAATGTTTGAAAAAGTGATTGAAAATTTTCCACAGTCACAGATATCAGATATGGCAAACCAAAAACTCAAGGAGATGGAAAAATGAAAAAAAATCTAAGAACAGAAAATCTTGAAACAGATATCTGTATTATTGGTGGTGGATTAACTGGTGTATGTGCAGCAATCAGTGCTGCGAGGAATGGAAGTAAGGTTGTACTAATGCATGATAGACCTGTGCTTGGTGGGAATTCTTCAAGTGAATGCCGTGTGCATATTTGCGGTGCTGACAGGCACAATCGCATAAAAAACATGAGGGAGACAGGTATTTTAGAAGAATTGCAGCTTGAAAATTTATATAGAAATCCGAATAAGGTTTATTCAATCTGGGATTTAATCTTATATGAAAAAGTCCATTATCAACCAGGCATCAATTTGCTTTTAAACTGCTCGTGTTTTGATGCTGAAATGCAGGATGATTACATAATTTCTGTTTCAGGATGGCAGACAACAAGTCAAACAATTTTCAAGGTAAAAGCAAAAATCTTTATTGATTGCTCTGGAGATGGAATTCTTGCTCCACTTACTGGCGCAGAATTTAGAATGGGTAGAGAATCAAAATATGAATTTAATGAATCCTTTGCTCCTGAAAAGGCAGATAGTTGCACAATGGGAATGACATGTTTATTTATGGCGAGACAATATGATACCCCTCAAAAATTTATTCCGCCTTCTTATGCCTATAAATTTGAAAAATGTGAGGAAATACCATATGGAAGAACAGGCCATTCATGGTTTGAAATGGGATACTGGTGGATTGAACTTGGGGGTCAATATCATTCAATATATGATACTGAAAAATTAAGGGATGAACTGATAAAGATTGTTCTTGGTGTGTGGGACCATATAAAAAACCATTGTCCTGAGAGGAAAAATGCAGAAAACTGGGCACTTGAATGGATTCAGTTTTTACCTGCGAAAAGGGAAAGCAGAAGATTTGTTGGCAAACACATTCTCACCCAGAATGATATACAATCAGAAGGAAGATTTGAGGACATTGTTGCATATGGTGGATGGCCAATGGATGAACATCATCCTGCGGGATTTTTCTCAATCAAAACAAATTCTCCTTCAACAACATTCTACCCTGCACCATCGCCATATGGAATTCCCTATCGTTGTTTTGTTTCAAAGAATATAAAGAATTTAATGTTTGCAGGCAGAAATGCAAGTTGTACACATATTGCGATGAGTTCAACAAGGGTAATGGGAACATGCTGTAGCATGGGACAGGCAGTCGGCACAGCAGGAGCCATTGCAATTAAGAAAAATATTTTACCGGAAAATGTTTCCAGCCACATTGAACTTTTACAGCAAACACTTCTTTATGATGATGCCTATATTCCATGGGTAAAACAAAAAATGAATGACCTTACATTAAAAGCCATTCTTTCATCATCAAATGGAAATCCTGAACCAGTAAGGGATGGCATCAATAGACCTGTTGGTGATAATTTGCACTGCTGGCAGTGTAATGAAACTGACTGGATATCATACAGATTCAAGGAAAAAACTTTTATCAATAAAATCACTTTAATTGTTGATAGTGGTCTTGATAAACTCATTGCAATGAGCCACCATCAGAAAGACGACCAGTTAAGCAGCCCTCCTGAAACAATGCCGAAAGAATTCAGAATTGAAGCAAGAAAAAATGGAAAATGGAATACAGTCATAAAGGTAGAGAATAATTATCAGCGATTGTTGAGATACGAAATCAAACAGGAGATTGAAGAAATAAAATTTGTTCTTCAAAAAACATATGGTGGAAAACAATCACGGATCTATGCCTTTTATTGTGAGTAGTTTTATAATCCTATTGCCTTTCTTAAAATCAGTATCACATCAGTAATATCAATCATAGTATCTCCATTTATGTCGCAACTTTTGAGGTCTTCCGGGACAAGTCCTATTGCCATTTTTAAACATAGAATTACATCCTCAATATCAATGACTCTATCAGCCGATGGGTCTCCTTTTTCTGCATGCTCAAGCATAACAGAAACATTTGTAAGGATTCCTGACTCAACATTGACATTTTCTAAAAGTAAAGGATAATGATATGATGCAGAAAATTTCAAATTGTAAATTTCAGGTAAAAGTAATCTGAAAAATTTCCCTGAATTACCATCTGAAAAAACAAAAGAATTATCATAATCATGCCCGGGTATTTCAACCTTTGCACAAACTGTTTCTCCTTCCTGACAGAAAACTCTTCCACAGATTCCTGTCAGGGATTGATAAATGAAACCAATTAAAGCATCCCTGTTATAAGTCCAGTAAACATAAGGGTTAGAGGGGAAAAAGTCATCACTTAATTCAATTGTAATTTCCCTGCAATATTGAAAATAATTCATATAATCCTGTCTTCCCCCTGTAATTCTGTACCAGGCATAGCCATTTGTAATGCCATTGTTAAAATTGTCCATATAATCTTCAGGGCTATTCAAATGAACAGTATCTGCATATTTTCTGCTGATGTATACAAACCAGTCATTATCAGGATGCAATCTCTCCCATGTATCCCATGGATAATTAACAACTTCTGTCCCTGAATGAAAATTGGCTGATAGACACGGCTTCATCAAATCAGCAAAATTCATCATTGCAATTGTCTCTAACTGCCACTCATTTCCATCAGGATGCATTCCTTCCTGGGGATCAGGAAAATTTCTGTTCAAATCAACATTATTTGCATTATACCTTCTTGCTCCAAAAACAGTATCATCACCTGCCCAGTATGTGCCATCAGGATTTGCAAGGGGATTAATCCAGATTTCACATCTGTCAACAATTTCAGTAATATTGTTATTTTTGCCATAACCTGAAAGTAGATCCTCAATCAAATAAAGCATCATCATATAACCTGCTGGTTCATTGCCATGTATTGTAGAAGTTAAGAAAACCTTTGGTTTAAAAAATGTATCAGTTAAGCCAGTTATTTTCACAGCAAGTATTTTCCTTCCATTAGTGGTTGATCCAATTTCATATAAACTGCATATATCCGGATATTGCTGGTGAAAATTATTCATCATTTCAATATAATCAGGATATGATGGGTAACTGCTCAGTAGTTGCTTTGAAAATCTCAATGCAGGGTCAATATTAACCAGATAACCAGGATGCTGGAGAATTTCAAAAGAAATATTTGTTTTCAAAAATTCATTGAATTCCTTTTCACTGGCATAAGCATAAACATAGTCATTGCTGATTTTTGATATAGAAACAATTTTTGAAACCTTATTCAAATCAATCTGCGGATAAATAGGAAACCTGAAGTAAATTTCTCCCATAACCCGAAAATAATCATCAGCCGACTGTGGATTTGCTGAAAATATCAACACTGCCGAAATAAAAATTAAAAAAATCGTCTTTTTCATAATCTAACACCGAATACTCCAATCCCGCTCCCTCGGCGGGATAATCGCGGCGGAATAATTTCTGGGAATTATTTAATTATCATATAAAGAGCAACAAGCAAAAGACAAACTCCAAAAACCTTCCGCAGGGCCTCTTCAGAAAAACCAGTAGCAAGTTTCGCACCAAAATAGCCACCTAACACAAACCCTAAACACAGGAGTCCTGCAACAGGGAGATTAACATATCCTCGCCTGTAATAGGTCAATGCTGCGAGCAATCCTATAGGTGGTACCATCATTGCCAGTGTAGTTCCCTGTGCCATGTGTTGAGAAAAGCCAAGGAAATAGACAAGGCAGGGAACGACAATAATACCTCCTCCAATTCCAATAAGTCCACTTGCCATACCTGCGAATAAACCAAGCACTGCGTACAGAAAATAATTTCCCATACCATCCCTCTCTTTTGTCAATCCTTTTTTAATCCGATATCTGTATCTTTCCTTTACGGATCCAGCCCATCTGTATAATTTTACAAATATTTTCTCTTTTTTCCTACGACTTTCCTTTGTGATATATACCGTCCCGCTCCATCGGCTGGATGGAAAAAAATGGACCCGGCCGGATTCGAACCAGCAACCAACGGATTATGAGTCCGCTGCTCTGCCCTTGAGCTACGGGTCCGTGATAATTAAAGTTTACAAGAAATTTTCAAAATTGTAAAGAGAAAAACCGAAAAAACACCACTTTATAAAAACACAAAAGTTTGGGAAAATGTTATAATAATCGCAAATTCAACAGGGAGACATTATGAAAATAGTAAATGTAGCGATTTTGGGGCAAGGAAGAAGTGGAAAAGATATACATGCTGAATATCTCAATACAGCAAAGGATAAGTATAAAATTGTTGCTGTATGCGATCCACTGGAAGAACGCAGGATGCGGGCAATAAAAAGATATCAGTGCGATGCTTACGTTGATTATAAAGAGTTGCTGAGGAGTAAAAGAAATGATATTGACCTGATAGTCAATGCCCTGCCAAGTCATTTCCATGTACCTGTAACAAAAATTTTTTTGAAAGCAGGGTTCAATGTTCTTTGTGATAAACCACTGGCAAGAAAAGTAAAAGAAGTGGATATGTTGATAGAAACAGCAGAAAAAAGTAAAAAGGTTCTTGCGATATTTCAGCAATCAAGATATGCTCCATATTTTTTGCAAATAAAAAAAATTATTAAATCAGGTGTACTGGGAAGAATTATTCAAATAAGCATTGCATTTAATGGCTTCTCAAGAAGATGGGACTGGCAAACACTGAAGAAATTTTATGGTGGTAGTTTACTTAACACAGGACCACATCCCCTTGACCAGGCACTCAATCTTCTCAATATTGAAAAAATGCCTGATGTAATATGTGTAATGGACAGGGTAAATACCTGTGGTGATGCAGAGGACTTTGTTAAGTTGCTTTTAAGAGTCCCTGGGAAACCTCTGATAGACCTTGAAATTTCTTCCTGTTGTGCATATCCTCTGTTCACATATCATATCCAGGCAAGTAGAGGCGGACTTCTTGCAAGCACAAACCATATTGACTGGAAATATTATAAGCCACAGGAGGCACCCAAAGTAAAACTACAAACATCACCACTTTCCAATCAAAATGGAGAACCGTCTTACTGCGTGGACAAATTAAAATTCTATGAAGAACACTGGGATATTCCTGAAGAAGAGAAAAATAACTTTATGGTCATGTCAGCAAGATTTTATGATATGCTTTATAAGACGCTTACAGAGGAAAAAGTTCTTGAAATAACCCCACAACAGGTCAGACAGCAAATTGCAGTCATTGAAGAATGCCACAGACAGAATAAACTGAAATGAAGAAAGATTATGGACGCACTTTAGCCAAACAAAATCCTGCAAAGCATGGCAAGTTCATAGGTGAATGCTGATATTATTGCAGAGCATGGTATAGTTAGAACCCATGCCCATAAAATTCTGTGCGCAACTCCCCACCTGACAGCACTAATTCTTCTCACAGAACCAACACCCATGATGGCTCCTGTAATTGTGTGTGTGGTACTTACAGGAATTCCAAGATGCGTTGAAAGGGAAATTGAAATTGCTGCTCCAAGTTCCGCACAAAACCCATCAACAGGTTTTAGTTTAACAACCTTCTGTCCCATTGTCTTTACAATTCTCCAGCCACCGAAAAGTGTTCCGAGGGCAATCGCTGCCTGGCAGGAAAGAACAATCCATAGTGGTATATGAAACTCTGATCCAAGAAGCCCTGAACTAAATAATAAACTTGCAATAATTCCCATGGTTTTTTGAGCATCATTACCACCATGCCCAAGACTGTAAAATGCCGCTGATAATAACTGTCCTTTTCTAAATACATGGTCAATTTTTGTTGGATGACTTTTCCTCGCGAGCCAGTAAACTAAAGTTCCAAAACCAAGACCAAGCAATAGACCTAAAGTGGGCGAGATAAAAATGAAACTTACTGTTTTAAAAATTCCCTTCCATATAAGAACATCCGGACCAACCTTCGCAATACCAGCACCAACAAGTCCACCAATCAAAGCATGAGAAGAACTGGTCGGAAGTCCAAAATACCAGGTGATAATGTTCCATGCGCATGCACCAACAAGTGTTCCAAGAATTACTGTGTTGTCAATGATTCTTATATCAACAATACCTTTTCCCATTGTATTGGCAACATGCAGACCGAAGAATAAAAATGCGACGAAATTAAAAAAGGCAGCCCATACAACAGCAAAGCGAGGAGATAGAACTCTCGTGGAAACAATGGTTGCTATTGAGTTGGCTGAATCATGAAAACCATTAAGAAAATCAAAGATATAAGCAAGAAAAACCAGAAATAAAATTGATGGTGTCATAAAATCAGGCTTGTTTTACAAGAATTGTTTCTATAATATGGGCAACATCCTCACAAATATCAAGAATTGTTTCAGCATCAGTATAAATTTCTTTCCACTTTATTATTGTAATCGGGTCTTTTTCATTATCAAATAATAAACCAAGTGCCCTGTCTCTCATAGTATCCCCAACATTTTCAAGTCGGTTAATTTCAACACATGAAGACATTATTGACTCATGTTGTTTGACATTACGCATACATTTGATAGCCGACTGAACTGCTTTTACTGAATCCAGAATAACAGATGAAAACTCAACAAGCGTTGGATTTACACCTGTAATTTTGTATACCCTGATGCGATTTGTAATTGTATTCAACATATCAATCACATCATCAAGTTCCTTTGCAAGATTGTAAATATCTTCTCTATCAAAGGGAGTAATGAATGTTTTGTTCAGTTGATTGATTATTGTATGAGTAATCTCATCACCCTGGTGTTCAAGGGATTGAATCTTATTATACAAATTTTCGTTGAGAGTACCTGTTTCAGCAATCTTTTTGAAGGTTTCTGCTGCTTCAACAGCATACCCAACCTGTTTTTCAAAAAGTTCAAAGAAATCGAAATCGTTTGGCAGAAATTTTCTTAACATATGTTTCTCCCTGCAAAATTTTCAGCAATTTTTCTGGCTGGTAGTTAATTATACCACAAAATAGCAAAAACTCAATTTGATTTTTGTTGTTGACATTGTTATTATATTACAAAGGGGAAAAAATGTTAAAAACCACAATTACAACACTGATCGCTGTAGTTATTGTATGCATTGAACCATGCCTTGCTGAAGATACACTGATCAATGAAATACGTTCTGTCGCCAGCACCATTTCGGAATCATTTCAAGCAACAGGGAAAAAGATCGTTGCAGTTGCTGATTTTACTGACCTTGAAGGTAATGTCAATACACTTGGAAGGTTCATTGCAGAAGAAATTTCAATATCTCTTTCCAGCAAACAATTAACAGTAGTTGACAGGAATCTGCTGAAAAAAATGCTATATGAAAAAAATATTTCCTCTTCTGGCATTATAGATCCAGCACTTGCAAAATCCATTGGTTCAGTTTCTGGTGCTGAAGCCATTGTCACAGGAAGTTTACAACCAGTTTCTAACTCAATTTACCTATCAGTAAAATTGATTGATGTTAACAATGCAAGAATTATTGGTGGCACGTCTTTACTGTTATCAAGAAACAGTGTTCTTGATGACCTGATAAAAATGAGTTTTAAACTACCTGAAATTCCTCAAATGCCTGCCATCGCAGAATTTTCACCACAGGTAAAAGAAGCCGCTGATTTTGTTTTTATTTTGAAAGACGTAAAAATGCAGGATAATGCCATGGTTTTGGGGCTTGAAATAAAAAATGCTCACCAGGATTCCAGGTATCTTACCATTAACTACATCAAGGCAATTGATGATGCTGGCAATACATATTTTCCTTCTTCACTGATTGTTGGAGGTATCAAGGCATATATTGACCAATCAGGTAAAATACAATCAATAAGAAATTCTCAAATTTTTGAACACTTTGATTTCTGGATGAAGTCAAATCAAACAGTAAAAGCAGAAATCATATTGAAAAATATTTCAAATAAAGCAAAAACAATTGGTTTTCTTGAAATGACCATTGCTCCTGTAACAATTATGGATTCAAGAGGAACATTTATGCGACTTGAAGATGATCCATCAACAATTCAATTTACAAATCTCCCGGTCAAAAGGAAAGGCAATGTTGAACAGTGATATTGAAAAACAATACAGGCAACTGCTTTCAAAAATTGTAACAAGAAAGGATGAATGTGAAAGATTTATCAGGTTTCTTGAAGATGAAACAACCTGGTTAACAGCGCCAGCAAGTACAAAATATCATTTAAGCATTGAACACGGACTTATTATTCATTCGGTTAATGTCGCAGAAATCATGCTGACATTAAAAAATGTACTTTTACCAGAAATACCTGATGAAAGTTGTGTAATTGTTGGACTGTTTCACGATGTTGGTAAGATAGGGATGCCGCATGCTCCAAGATACATAAAAAAGGATTCTTCATATGCCTACAATGAAAACCAGGTTGAAATGTCAGTCGCTGCAAGAAGTTTGTATATCGTTTCAAAATTTATTTCCCTGACAGATGAAGAAGCACAGGCAATACTTTATCATGATGGGCAATATATCGTTGAAAATAAGCCAATCGCTCACCGTGAGTGTCCTCTCACACTTATTGTAACATTCGCTGATACATGGGCAACAGCAAAAGAAGATGGTAGAGTAAAAATTTCAGACCCACATTATTTTCGTTCTATTGAAACAAAGGAGAAACATGGAAACGATGAGAAGGTATAGAATAAGAACAAGACCTTTTTTATGTATTGACCCTGTAGAAGCAGTTGAAACCGGAGTCACAGTTGGAGAAGAAACAGTTGAGGAATTATTGCTTATTCCAAATCCAGGACTTGGTATTTATACAATGTATGCGGTGGTGATGGATCAACCAGAAAATGAAATAAGAAATATTCCTGTGATGAAAAGGGGTGAGATTGTATTTGAAAAACGTTCTGAGGCATCACATTATGCAAAAAAAAGGGGTGATCCATACGTTCTTTGTGGGGTTAAATCAACAAGAGTTGTAAACCAGGATGAAATAGAACAATTCCGCAGCATTCATCCAGGAGAGGATGATATTTTAAAAAAACTCAAAATGTTTGATACAAGAAAATAAAGTTTCAGCAAATCCTCGGCAGTTGACCCGCAGCAGGCATCTCAATAAATCTCGAAGAACCAAATTTTGTTTTCAATATGACCTTCCCGCAAAATTCATCTGTCACAAATCCTATCACTGATGCATTTTTTCCAACTGGATTTTTTCTCATTGTACGGACAATACTGTTTGCATCTTTCGAATCCGCAATAATTACTACGTTTCCTTCACTTGCAAGATTAAGTATGTCAAAACCAAGTATCTCACATATTGAACGAACCTGCTTTGTTAATGGAATTTTGTCCTCATATATTTCAATTCCAAAATCAGAACCAGAAACAATTTCATTTAACACTGCAGATACTCCTCCCCTTGTTGGATCTCTCATAAATCTAATTTTTTTTGAAACACCAAAAATTTCTTCAATCATTTGATGTAAAGGAGCACAATCACTTTTCAGTCCTGTTTTGAATTTGATATTTTCCCTCGCACATATGATTGAAAGTTCATGCATCCCGGGTACACCGCCAATAATAACTGCATCTCCTTTTTTAATAAACTGTTTCCCAAGTTGCACATTTTTAAATTTTAAACCAATGCCAGTTGTTGTAATGAAAATCCCATCTCCCTTACCTCTGTCAACAACCTTTGTATCTCCAGTAACAATCCTTACACCTGTTTTTTTTGCAATTTTTGACATTGATTTTAAAATTTTTTCAAACATCAAAAAACCGAAACCTTCCTCAATGATCATTGCGCAGGAAATAAACAGCGGTATTGCACCAGAAACAGCAAGGTCATTGATTGTTCCACATATTGCCAGTTTTCCAATATCGCCACCCGGAAAAAACACAGGGTTTACAACATAGGAATCAGTTGTAAAACAAATTTCTACACCTTTGATATTAACTGTGGCGGCGTCAGGTAATGGTAATAAAATTTTGTCAGAAAAATATTTCAAAATTGTTTGCTCAATAAGTTTTCTTGTTTGTTTTCCACCTGCACCGTGCGAAATCAATATTGTTTCATTTTTCATAGGCATAATAAGCAGCACAAGTTCCTTCTGAAGAGACCATACATGGTCCAACAGGATTTTCCGGTGTACATACTTTTTTAAAGAAAATACAATCAACAGGGCTTTTTATTCCTTTTAAAACATCCCCGCAAATGCAACCAGACCTATCATGACTGATATTTACACTAACATCAAGCATATATTCTGCATCATATTGTTTGTATTCATCTTTGATGGCAAGCCCGCTTGATTTAATTAAACCAATTCCTCTCCATTCACTATCACACACAGAAAAAACCTCATTCATTATTTTCTTTGCTTTGATATTTCCTTCCGGGTCAACACATCTTGTATATTGAATTTTCACTGATATTTTTTCCATGCCTGCGATCATTTCAAGTAAATATAAAATTGATTGAAGTATGTCACATGCTTCAAAACCAGAAATTACACAAGGAATATTGTATTTTTCAGGAAAAATTTCGTATGGTTTTGAACCAATAATTACACTCACATGCCCTGGACATATAAAGCCATCAAGATGATGGTGTACATCACTGACAAGAATTTCCATTGCTGGTGGAATTATTTTATTTCCTGCAAGAACCAGGAAATTTTTTATTTTCTCCTGTTTTGCGTATTTAATAACACTTGCAATAACAGGTGCAGTTGTCTCAAAGCCGACACCAATAAAAACAACATTATTTTCTGGTTTTCTCCTTGCGATTTCTATGGCATCAAAAGGTGAATAAACAATCTCAATCCTTGCTCCCTTGCTATGCTGCTTCTCAAGTGAACCATTGCCTGATGGTACCCTGTACATATCTCCAAAGGTGGTCACAATAGTATTTTTCAATTCGCTGATTGCAATGGCTTTATCAATAAATGAGTTTGGTGATACGCACACAGGACATCCTGGTCCAGAAATTAACTTTACATTTTCTGGTAGTAGTTGTCTCAAACCTGCCCTGGCTATAGCCATGGTATGCGTTCCGCAAACCTCCATCAAAACAATTTCTTTACCTATTTTTCCTGCCACCGAATGAATCTTTGAAACAAGTCCCCTGATGGCATTTGTATCCCTGAAACTATCGATGTATTTCACTATTCACCTCTTTGAGTAAGGCAATAGTTTCTTCTGCATCTTTCTTTTTCAATTTCTGTATCGCAAAACCAGCATGAACAATGACATAATCACCAATTTTCACTTTACTGACAAGAGAAATATCAATCTGTCTTCTTACGCCGTCAAGGTCAACAATTGCAGTATTTCCTTTTGTACTTATTACCTTCATTGGTATTGCAAGACACATAAATTCTCCGTTTTAAATTGAAAAATTTGCAACTGCACACTGACCTGCCGAAATACAGGCGTCGTTTGGAGGCAGTGTTTTATGAGAATAAACAATAAACCCATTTTTTTCAAGTTCATTTTTAATGTGTAATGAAAGGAAAACATTCTGAAAACAACCTCCTGAGAGAACAACCTTTGAAACACCTGTTTTCTCTCTAAGAATTTTGCATACCTGAATGACAAAGTTTACCACAGTTCGATGAAATTTAAAAGAAATCTCTCCTGTCTCAGTCCCATTGATAATATCATTTACTATGGAACTAATAATCTTCCTGTGGTCAATAATGAGAATGCCTGCCTCATTTTTAATTTCATAATCATAACCACTGGAACTTGCATTTTGTTTCATTGCTGATTCAAGTTGAATTGCTGCCTGACCTTCGTAATTTACGTTCATTTTCAACCCGCACAGGCAACTTACTGCATCAAAAAATCTTCCAAGCCCACAGGAATATGGACTGTTAAAGTTCTTTTCTATCATTGTTTTCAAAATTTCGATTTTATCATCATCTATTTTTTTTAGTATCTTTTTTGAAATACTGAAGGCGTCATTTTCAAATGCGTCAAAAAGATATGAAAAAGCAATTCTCCATATTTCTTTTATTGCTTTTTCTCCGCCTGGTAGTTTTACATATCTTAAGTGAGCAAGCCGTTGAAATGTTCTGTAATCGCACAATAAAAATTCACTACCCCATAATGAACCATCCTGACCATATCCAGTTCCGTCAAAAGCAAGACCGATGACTTTTTCATCTTCAATGCCATTTTCAACCATACAGGAACAAATGTGAGCATGATGATGAAACACAGGTATTCTGACTGCATTTTTAAAAAATTCGTCTGAAGTAGCAAGACCGCTTGATAAATAATCAGGATGCGCGTCATAAGCAACAATTTCTGGTTCAAGTTTCAAAATGTTTGCATATTTTTTTACTGACCTGACATATGCATCTATTGTTGACGGCTCGTCAAGGTCTCCCATATGATGACCTGTATAAAGCAGGTGTTCTTTCATGAAACTGAATGTGTTTTTCATATCACCACCACAGGCAAAAATTGTTTTTTTTGCGAAAAAAGGAATTTTCATTGATTCTGGAGAAAAACCTCTTGACCTTCTTATAATCAGTGGGCTTTTATCTGGCAAGACCCTCATCACTGAATCATCACATCCTGAAAAAATTTCTCTATCATGCATCAAAAAGAAATCCGCAATGTTATTAAGTTTTCTGAATGCACTTTCATTATCAAAACATATTGGCTGGTCTGAAATATTTCCACTGGTCATCACAAGCATTTCAAGTAAACCTGCTTCAAAAAGCAATACATGTATTCCTGAATAAGGAAGCATAATCCCAAGGTATTTGTTATCTGGTGCAATGACATCAAAAGCATCAATATTCACAATTTTTTCAACAAGAACAATTGGAGCCGATGAAGAAGTAAGATATTTTTCTTCTTCCTGTGTGACTTTACAGTATTTTTTTGCAGTTTCAATGCTCCTGACCATGACAGCAAATGGTTTTTCTTCCCTGTTTTTCCTTTCACGGAGTTTTCTTACAGAATGTAAAGAAAATGCATTGCAGGCGAGATGAAATCCGCCAATACCCTTAACAGCAACAATGCTACCCTGTTGAAGCAATTTCCCTGCATATTCAATTGCTGAATATTTTTCAGCAATGACTTTGCCCGCCCCATTCACAAGAAACATTTGCGGACCACATTTTTCGCAACAATTTGTCTGGGCATGAAATCTTCTACTTTCAGGGTCAAAATATTCTTCTTTGCATTCAGGACACATTTTGAACTCATTCATTGTTGTATTTTTTCTATCATAGGGCAATCTTTTTATCACAGTAAATCGTGGTCCACAATTCACACAATTTGTAAATGGATAGTGGTATCTTCTATCTTTTTCATCAAGGATTTCCTTTCTGCATTCAGGACAAATGGCAAAATCAGGGGGGATTTCAATCATATATTGTTTTGAACCATTACTTTTTTCAATCCTGAAGACCTTTTCATCTTTTAATGAAACAGGTTGTACAGTAAACAACTTTATCTTTGCAAGTGCTGGAGGTTTTTCCTTAATCAATGATGAAAATGCTTCAATACTGGTATCATGTCCCTGTGCTTCAATAATAACTCCATCAATGGTGTTTTTTACAAAGCCACAAATATTGTATTTTTTTGCCAGTCGATAAACATATGGTCTGAAACCAACACCCTGTACAATTCCTGAAACAAAAATTTTTACCCTTTTCATTGTATTAAAAGTTGCTCTTCAATAAAATCAACAAACTGATTTATGTTGTCGCCTGTTTTACCAGAAACAGGAATAATTTTGATATCAGGATTTGTTTTCCTTGCATACTGATAAAATTTTTCAGTATCAAAATCGATCGCCTTTAATAAATCAATCTTGTTCAGTAATACCAGTTGTGATACTGAATACATCAATGGATATTTCAATGGTTTTTCTTCTCCTTCTGTGATACTTGCAACAGTGACATTATATTTAATCCCGAGTTTGAATTCAGCAGGGCAAACGAGATTCCCAACATTTTCAACAAAAAGTACTTTGATTTCGTTCAATGTCAATTGTTCCATCCCCTTTTTTATCATCATTGCCTCAAGATGGCATGCTCCACCTGTATTTATTTGAACCACAGGGACTTCAAGGAGAGAAATTCTTTCACTATCAAATGTTCCTGCAATATCTCCTTCAATAACACCACAGGTAATATTTTTTTCCTTTAGTTTTCTTATTGTTAATTCAAGAATTGATGTCTTTCCTGAACCAGGGCTACCCATAAGATTCAGTGAGAGAATATTGTATTTTCGCAGTAATTCACTATTTTCTCTTGCTATCTCATCATTTTTTCCAAAAAGATTTTCTCCAATTTCGATTTTTTTTATCTTCATAATTGGTCTCCTTTACTCAATTTCGAGTTCAACATTATCCACAATATATTCTCTTTCCTGATTTTCGCTACTTCTTATCACTTTGATTTTTGTATCTTTCAGTCGTGGTTCATTTTCAGCAATGCAGGAAAACATAAAATTCAAATTCTCCTGGTCAAGACAGCTATAGGGATGGATCCTGAGTTGAACTGAAACCACCCTGTATGCCTTTTGTTCTTCACAAATCCTTTTTAATAAAGGAATAAGGTTTTCAATCACACTCATTTCATGCATTGTGATTCCTTGATGGGATGGTATTATTTTACACTTGAAAGGATTTTTTAAAAAATTCTGAAAACCAATCAGAAATTTCATTCACTGCACTTTCAACTGGCTTACTTAAAAAGTTTCCCTTGCATAGTAATTCTGGTTCAATGCCAATGATAATAATTTCAGCACCTGTCTCATTTTTTAGATAATCAGATAGCAAATATAGAGGCAATTTATGAGAAGAAACATCCACATTTTTTATTTCATCAGGCATTAGTAAAAAAATTGAACCAGGTTTCCTTCCTGATAAACAGGAATCTATCATCACAATATGAGTTGGTTTTTCTTTTTTTACAGGAGATGTAAAATTTTCAGGTGCCTCATAGCAGGGAAACACCGCAATATAAGCATTATTTTTTCCACCAATAATTTTCTGGATTCTTTCAGCGACAATTGCACCTGCTGCATCATCGCATAAATCAGGATTACCTATGCCCAAAATTGCAATTTTCCTGGCATTTTTCAATTTCTCATTCAAATCTTTTTTCCAGGAATGCATTTATGTTTGCTGGGACTTCTGGTCGGTTTTTTTCTGCCTTGAATATATGTATTCTGCCTTAAGTTTCAATCTACTATCAGTGGCAATTTCAAATTCTGTGTCCATAAAAAGTGCTTTTGTCGGACATGACTCAACACATTGAGCGCAGTGAATACATCTATCATTGTGAATTGTCATTTTATATTTTTTTTCTTCTTCTGATAATATCGTGATTTCAATGGCAAATGCAGGACAATCCCTTACACATGCCCTGCATACAATGCAGAGTTCAGGTTTCAACACAGGTGTACCCCTGAAATCGTCTGGAACTTTAAGTTTTTCAAAAGGATATCTGACTGTTGCAGGTTTTTTGAAAATATGTCTCAACAGTTCTGGTATGAAAGCAGCAGGTTTCAGTTTCATTGCAATATCCTCCAGAATACTCCTTTTACAAGAATGCTTATGAAAAGTTGCATAACAGCAAGTGGTGTTAACCATTTCCACGAAAAATTCACCATCTGATCAATTCTAATTCTTGAACATGCAGCCCTGATAAGTGAAAGTATTGAAATTACAATGAGAGTTTTTATTATAAAATTCACAAAAGATACAAAAGCATTACCTGGAAAACCTGCCATGAAAACAGTAGCAATCAATCCACTTCCAACAACCATCTCAATATCTGTCATTAACCTGAAAAATGCCAGTTTTTTCCCAGAATATTCAGTAAATGTACCTCCAACAATTTCAGTTTCAGCATGCGGTATATCAAATGGTGTTCTTTCAAGTTTTGCCTGAAGTGCAATTACAGCGACAAAAAAGCCAGTTAACTGAAACAGAAGAAGAAATGGACATTTTTGATAAAAATCCGCAATTTCTGCAAGTCGCCATGAATCAGCAACAATTGCAGGACTCAGTATTGCAAGAAACAAAGGTACTTCATAACCGAATAACATTGTTAATACCCTGACTCCACCAAGTGTTGAAAAAAAGTTCGTTGAATGCCATCCTGCAAGGAAAAATATCAGTGTTGGTAAACTCAAAAGATAAAGAACAACAATGATGTCTCCCTGAAATGAATTATATGAAGGAATGGAAACATCAATGTTCCACAATGGTAGATACAATCCTGCTGTCAACACAATGGCAAGCCCGACAACAGGAAGCGAAGAAAAAATCACCCTGTCTGCTCTTTCTGGAATAATATCTTCCTTAAATAGTAATTTAAAAAAATCAGCGACAGGTTGAAGTATTCCAGCACGACCTGTATAGGCAGGACCAACTCTATTTTGTAATCGAGCATAAAGTTTCCTGTCAAACCATTCGCAAAACGTTGAATACACAAAAAGAAATAAAAGCCCTGGATATATCAAGAGATAAATCAATGATTTCAAAATACTCATAATGTTTCCCTTTTTTTCTCGCAAAAATATTTTCTTTTTATCTCAGAAAATGTCATAATATCAGACCTGCCACTTTTTACATCAATCAGTTCAACAACTCTTTCAGCACAGCATATACAAGGATCAATCGCAGCAAAAATCAATGGAATATCAGCAACAAACCCATTTTTTAACATTTCTATTGTTGCAGGATAATTTGCAAGGGTGGGTGCCCTAACCTTCAATCTTTCTGGCTTGTCTGTTCCATTACTTTTCACATAATGAATATTTTCACCCCTTGGTGCTTCATATCTGCTTACTGTTTCTCCTTCTGGAACCTTTCTCGGTGCTTTAATTTTAATCTCACCTGCTGGAAGATTTTTTATAACAAATTCCACAATTTTATATGACTCTATAAGTTCCTTCACTCTCACAACAACCCTTCCAAGGACATCACATGTATCAGCAGTACATACATCAAATGGTATTTCATCATAAACAGCATATGGGTCATCCTTCCTTATATCTGATGCAACATCAGATGCTCGTAATGTTGGTCCAACAGCACACAATTCAATTGCCTTTTCCTTTGGCAGTTTTCCAACACCAGAAATTCTTGCGACAAAGGTTGGTTCTGTTGTTCCAAGATTTGTGTAATACTCTGTTCTTTTTCTCAAAAATTCAATTCCTTCAAGAATTTTTTCTTTCTGTTGCTCACTAATATCTCTTCTGACGCCACCAATTGTATTGATTGCATAATGAACCCTGTTACCAGAAATAATTTCCAGTAAATCCATTACAACTTCTCTATCCCTCCACGTATACATAAACAATGAATCAAATCCTGCCTCATGCGCTGCAACTCCTAACCATAACAAATGGCTGTGAATCCTTTCAAGTTCAGATACAAGGGTCCTAATGTACAAACCCCTTTTTGGGACTTCAAGTCCACACAGTGCCTCAACTGCCTGAACGTAACAGGTTGTGTGGGAATGGGAACAAATACCACAGATTCTTTCCATCAGATAGATATTCTGAATATATGTTTTACTTTCAGCCAGTTTCTCTATACCCCGATGGTTATATCCAAGTCGTACATCAGCATCTTTAATAACTTCACCTTCAATTGTCATTCTTAAACTTATCGGCTCTTTTAAAGCAGGATGCTGGGGACCAATGGGTATTGTAATTTTTTTCATTTTTTCTCTCCTGGAATTTTTTCTTCAGGTGGTTGGTATTTCCAGTCCTTTCTCAATGGATAATTTCCTTCAGGCCAGTCATCAGGAAGCAAAAGAGGTCTTGGGTCAGGAATACCATCAACCTTTATTCCGAGCAAATCCTGAATTTCTCTTTCATACAAAATTGCACCAGGTATTACACTGCATATTGTTGGAACAACAGGATTTTCCCTGCTGATAGAAACTCTGACTGTCAGGGATGCAATGTTATTTGCCAGATGATAGAGAATTTCAAATTCCTTTAAATTATCAACTCCAGAAATTGTGGAAAGATGATGAAAAGAGAAACAATCCTTTAGTTTTTTTATAACATTAACAAGATTTTCAGTAGATGTCGTTAAAAAAATTCTTCTTGCTGATGGACCTTTTATTTCAACAATTTTTTCACCAAGTTCATTCTTAATCTTTTCAATCAATTCCTGCTGGTTCATTTTGCCTGCTCCAGTTTCTTTAATAATTTCACTATGCCATCAATAATTGCATCTGGTCTTGGAGGGCATCCTGGAACATAAATATCCACGGGAATCACCTGGTCGATACCCCCAATGACATTGTAAGCCCCCCTGTACACACAACCTGACATTGCACATGCGCCAACAGCAACAACAAATTTTGGGTCAGGTGTCTGCTCGTATATTCTTATAATCCTATCCTTTGTCTGTCTTGTTACAGGACCAGTACAAACAATAACATCAGCATGCCTTGGAGTTGCCTTCAACAATATTCCAAACCTTTCAACATCAAAACGAGGTGTTAGTGCATCAACAATCTCAATATCGCAGGCATTGCACGCCCCTGTATTGAGATGAAGAATCCATGGAGATTTTAATCTTGCCCATTTTGTTAGTTTCTCAATCATTATTTGCTTCTCCAGTTGTATTGTCACCTGTATCATTATCCCTGTAAACAACCATGCTTAATACACTAAGAAATATTGCTGCAAGATAAAAAATCCCAAAATAAACAACAGGCGAAATTGATGGAAGTGTGGCAATAACAAGTGCTGTAACATGCATGATTGTAAAAAATAAGGCAAACACAAAAAATAGTTGGTATCCAAATTGAAATTTAATTCCAGGAATATCCTCACCACAGGCATATGTTGAAACTTTTTCTTTGCTTTTCTTAAAATGCGATGAAAACCTTCCTGCAAAAATATAAAAACATGCCAGCAGTATCACAAAAATGACAAATGCGACTGGAACCGATAATAAAATACCAGATCTTTCCATTTTTTTATCCCTTTAGTTTTGAAAAATCCCTTATATCAATGCTTTCTGATTGATGATACGCCCTTATCACAAGAGAAAGCCCAATCGCCATCACACACACTTCAATGACTATCACTGTTATTACAAGTGCCTGTGCCGTTAATATCCTTGATGGATAGGAGCCAGAAATAATGAGTAAACATATTCCTTTTGAAATGATTTCAAGTCCGATTAATAATCTAACCATATTTCTTCTTGCAATAAGGCAATAAAACCCAATAAAAATAAGAACAAAAACTGCGTAAGCATACATAAAACAATGATTCAGTGATTCATTTACCATTTTTCCCCTTTCTGCTGACAATGGCAAGAATAACAAAAACACCAGCGAATATAACACTGATTTGCGCTACCATATCAAATGTCCTGCCTGCCCACAACACCTGCCCAAAGTTTAAAAACTTATCACCAGTTGCGGATGAGGGAATAAAAGAAACCTTAAAACCAAAGACCGCAAGTTGAGAAAAAATTCCAAGAAGAATAAGAAAAAATATTACTGGAATAGCAGGTTCTTTCACAAAATCCTCGCCACCTACAAGAGAAATTGTGAGAATAAAAAGAACCATGACAAGCCCTGCAACAACTGAAATCTCAAAAACACCTGCGTATGGAGCACCAAGTTTGAAAAAGATAATCCCAAGGAATATGCTGGAAATCATCAGGCATATCACTGCCTTTAACAAATCCTTCAAAAATATTGCAAGACCTGAAAAAATCATGACTGCCAGCAGTATCAAAGGTTCCATTAGCTTCCTCCGATAATAAATGTATTGATTGAACTTCTAATTCCTTCAACAAGGACATTTGCTGCAGGTAAAATCCATTTCAAAATCACAGGTGCAAAAACCACACCTGTCCAGAAACAAGCAAGAGCAAGTCCAACCAATGACAGATTCATCCAGAATGGAATTTCACCAGCATTTTCACATTGCTCTTTGAGTTTTCCAAAAAAGACCCGTCTCTGAATTAAAAGTAGATACCACAGGGTTAAAACACTTGCAAATATTGCGATGAATGCATAAAAATACATTTTTATCTGAATAAGGGCAATCACAATAATCAATTTACTCCAGAATCCATTAAGTGGTGGAACACCTGCTGCTGAAAGTAATCCAATGACATTTGTTGTTGAAGTAAATGGCATTTTTGCACCAAGTCCACCAAGTTCGGTACTTTCATCTGTTTGTGTCGCATATTCAACTGCACCTGCATTCAAAAACAAAAGTGATTTAAATATTGAATGATAAAAAAGATGCAAAAGCCCCCCAATAATTCCAAGTGGTGTTCCAGTTCCTATGCCAAGAAAAATATAGCCAACCTGACTGATTGAGGAATATGCAAGCAACCTCTTTAATCGCGTCTGACCGAGTGCAAGCAATGCACCTACCAGTATAGAAATTATCCCGAGATAAACAAGCAAGGATGAAATATTATAACTGAAACCAATCACATTGAAAAATACCCTGCTCATTGCGTAAACTCCTGCAACCTTGACAAAAACACCTGAACTTAAAGCAGGTAACACTGCAGGTGCACCAGTGTAGGCATCAGGCATCCAGAAATGAAATGGAACAAGCCCACTTTTCAAACCAAAGCCAGCAAGAAACAGAATAACGCTCAATTTTGGAACAAGACGTGACACAGATGCAATTTCTTTTATGTTTGTTGTTCCTGTGGTAAGAAATATTAATGCAATACCAAGAAGAATAAATGAAGAAGCCACTGCGGATAATATCAGATATTTAAATGCCCCTTCAGTTGAATCCCTTGTTTTTCCAAGTGAAACAAGACCATATGATGCAAGACCTGCTGCTTCAATAAAAATATACATTGTAAACAAATCTGAAGTAAGAACAATTCCATTTGTTGCTGCTACAAGCACAAGAAACATTGCATAATAAATTGCACGAGAACCATATTTATCCATGTAATCTATTGAAAACAACCCAACAGCAAGAGAAATGGATGAAATGATGAAAATCATTAACAAACTTAATCCATCAAGGACAACAGATATATTCAAACTATCACCAAACCAGAAAATCTTGTGTGAAAAACTACCTGCACCAGGCCAGAGTTTAAATGTTGTAATACTTGCTGCAACAAGAATAACAAGGCATAGATTTGCAAGAAAATCAGGCAAAAACTTTTTTGAAACTCTTGAAACAAGGGGCAAAAATCCTGCAACTACAAGAGGCACTGCAATAAAAATGAATAAAAACATTTTTCACTCCTAAAATGCAAAGGTGAAAATTATTATGATGATAATGCCTGCAAAAATCCAGGCGACATAGCCTGAAACAAATCCCCTGTGTATTGACCGCAATGCATTTATTGCCTTAACTCCTGATTCCACAACAAGCCGTTCATATAACCAATCAGCAGATCTATCAAAACCATAATAAAGTGCTATTGAAAATACCCTGATAAATCTTATTCCCTGCTCGTAAATATCAAATATTTTCCTCTCAGCAAGATTGTACAAAGTATTAATAACTGGCAATCTATGTACGACCTCTGATGCAAGATATGCCTTTTTACCACTCTTAAGGTAGCCGTATCTGTGAAGCAAAAATGCAAAAATAAGACACAAAATTGTTACACCTGAAACAGGATTGAACAGATTCAAAGCATGCGTTGAAAAATCATGACCTGATACAACCGCAACGGAATTTGAAATTGCGTTCAAAGGAATCCTGCTGAAAAGCCCAAAGACAATGCATAGTAAAGCGAGAACGCCCATGGGAAACACAATTGAAAAATTATTTTCTTTCACATTTGAAAATTTATTATTTTTCTCACCAAAAAACATTGCATGACTTGCCTTCAAAAATGAAGCAAATGTTAAAATCGCTCCAATCCAGCAGGCAATAGCAAAAATCCTGTATCCTGTTTCAAGTGAACCATGAATAATCATTTCCTTTGATACAAAACCATTTAAGGGCCAGATACCTGATATTGCTGCAGCACATATTACAAAGCAAAGACCTGTAAGAGGCATCTGGCTGTAAAGACCACCAAGTGACTTCAAATCAGTGGTACCTGTTCTATGTTCCACAGACCCTGCTCCAAGAAACAATGCTGATTTATAAATTGCATTGTTGAGCATATGAAAAATTCCACCAGCAATTCCTGCTGGAATTCCAGTACCAATACCAACAATCATATAGCCAACCTGACTGATTGCGTGATATGAAAGTAACCGTTTAACATCCTTCTGTATCAAAGCCATGCTCACTGCAATAACAATTGTTAAAGAACCAAGCGTCATCAACCCTATTGATGAACCACTACCAGGAATAAGATGGAAAAATTGAAAACAAACCCTTGTAAGAAGATAGATACCAATAAGTTTCTCAAGAGCACCAGGTAAAAATGCCATAAAACTCACAGGAGCATCAATCGCAGCATCAGGAATCCAGGTATGAAAAGGCAAAGCCCCTGCCTTACCTGTAACCCCAATAATCATCATAACAAAACTTAATATGGCAAGTCCCTCAATCTGAACCGGCTTTGCTGGAAAATCAAAAGAGCCAGTAATTTTCCAGTAAATCGCAGCACCAAGAATAAAACAAAAATCACAGAAACCAACAAGAACAAATGCTTTGAGTGCTGTCCTGTAAGAATTTTCACCTCCGAGAACAATAAAAAGATAAAGGGTAACAAGAAGTGCTTCCCAGAAAAATAGTAGAACAAGCAATGTATTTGCTAATACTGCACCACATGCGAATCCACAGGTGATTAAAAGATATGTAATAAACTGACGGGATTTTGAACCTGTCATTTTTGACCAGGCATACAACGTGATAAGAAAACTAAAAATTGAAATCCACAGAAGGATAAATTTACTGAATCCATCTGCTTTCAAAGAAAAAATTGCAGTTGACATAAACCAGTCAGAAACATAATAAATGGTTTTTGAGTGCCAGAGACCTGATATGATTAGTATCAATACAAAATTACTCAATAGTGCCAGAAAATTTCTCAACTTAAAAAATCTCTCTGGAATACAGAAACAAATGATACCTAAAACAACAGGTAAAATGATCGGAAGTAGCAAAATCGAATCATTACTCATTTGAATTTCTCCAGTAGATGAAATGCTGACGCCTCAGCAAAACTACCAGGAATACTGATAAAAATTCCTGCAAGAAGTGATAAAAAAGCAAGAACAAAAACAATTCCTACCATTAAGGATGTACCTTCATGACCATCTGTTTTCTTTTCGCCAAAGAAAACTGCATGAAACAATCTGAAAAGGTATATTGCTGTCATCACTGCAACAAACAAACCCATTGAGGCAACTCCTGTTCTACCTGCTTCAACTGTTCCTGAAATCACCATAAATTTTGAAAAAAACCCACCAAAAGGTGGAATTCCAATAACTGAAAGAATACACGCAAGAAAACTTATTGCAGTAAATGGCATACTGGTAAACAGTCCACCAAGTTCCCTGATATCTCTTTTTCCAGTTCCATGCTCAATAATCCCTGCACAAAGAAATAGTCCTGCCTTTGCAAGACCGTGCATGAGAATAAAGAGTGCTCCACCAGCAACTCCAGTAAGTGTTTTTGTCCAGAAACCAAGAAAAATATAACCGATTTGACTCACAGTAGAAAGCGCAAGGATTCTTTTTATATCATTTTCAACCATTGCTGCACCTGCTGAAACCAGACTTGAAAACATAACAAGAACAGGAATTGCAATGTTCCATTCAACAGGAATTTTAAATGTATAACAGAAAAGTCGAGCAAAAGCATAAACACCAATTTTTACCAGCACAGCTGCATGAAGAAGGGATGTTACTGTTGATGGAGCAACACCAGCATCAGGCAGCCATGTATGCAAAGGAAATGTTGCTGATTTTGAAAACATTCCAATAAGAATTAGAAAAACAGCAAGAGATGATACTGGAACTGTTCTCATTGCAGTCATATCAAATGTATGAGTTGAACCATAAATCTGTATGAAACCAAAAAGCATTACCACTGCACCAAAGAATGTAATAAGAAATGCTTTATCTGCCTTGATGATATGGGAAGGCACACGATAAAATCCAATCAATCTCCACGAGCAAATTGCGGCAATTTCCCAGAAAAGATACATATAAATAAGATTCCCTGAAAACACCAGCCCCATCATAGAACCAATAAAAAGTATTACCATCGTATAATATTCTGTCTGAAATTCATTATGAGAAACATAGTCAATTGAATAAAGGACTATGAGAGCCCCTATGAAGGAAGAAACAAGTGAAACAAAGATTGAGAACCCATCAATAAGAAGAATGAACTCAAGGTTCAGAATTGATGGATATCTATAAACGATTTCGCCCGAAGGACTTTGAAGTACTGCTGGAATAAGGAAAACAGGAAGAATAAAAGTAATGGTAGCAAGAACCATCGCCCACAGATTCCTGAACCTTGTTGATAAAAGGGCAGCAACAGGAACTGTGATACAACCAAGTACCGGCACAAAAATTGTCCCGAGAGCAAAAAAAGAAGATTCCATACGGGATATTACTTTACAATATATCAACTTTTCTGTCAAACCTGTGCTACTTTTTTAATACATCCGAAGGTCAACTGCTGTTTCTACAAATATCCTGTAATTCTCAATCACGTTCTCAGGCAAAACTGCTGCTGTATTCGGAGACGAGGTCGGGCATAAGATAAAACATCCTCCTGGTTTTCCCTGCTCAATTACCTCAATCACCAGATTTCGCATCTGTTCAGGTTTTAGTGTATAAAAAGCGCCATCTTCAACTCCACCATCGAGACAGAGTTTCCGATTGCATATTTTTTTTGCTTCAGCCAGGGTAATTTTACCCACAGGTGGTGGCTCAATGGGATTCAGGCAATCAAGACCCATGTCAATAAATCCCTGAAGAACCGGTTTCATGTCACCATGGCAATGAATCCAGGTCAATTTTCCACTATCGTGAACAATGTCTATAATTTTTTTGTCATAAGCAACAACAAATTCATAAAAATCATTCACAGAAGCAAGTGGTGGTATGCAAAGTTCTGGACCTACCCATCCGTATGCATCTCCAATTCCTTTTGAAAGATAATGTTTTACAAGTTTTTCAATTTGCCTGTATGCCTTATCTATCATCTGCTTCAACAATTCTCTTTCATCATATAACCAGAAACCAAAAATTTCAGAACCCATCATCCGCTGGACCATATACATTGCTTCATCAATACCAATCATTAACATGGCACGGGACATAGTTTTTCTTTCAAGATCAAAATACGAATCAACACAGGGAAGTTCAATATCAGGAAGTGAGAGCCATCTTTTTGCATCTTCCACGCTTTCAATAAAATGCTTTCTCACATAACCAGGAGCACCTGAGATCGGTTGATGGAAAATTTGTGTGATAGGACCTTCTGGAGTGAAAATTGTTGTGGTAATTTCCTTAATGTTTTTTCCTTCAATGATTTTTTCGCTATTTACCTGTTCAAAATTATTTTTGGGCCACTCATCTTTTGAAGGACCCCATGATCTGATAATCTCGAGATCATATTTTTCGGTTAATTCATAAAGAACCTTCCAATCACTTCTTACAGGAAAAAGTGGGTCTACTCCCCATAATCTGACTGGCATTCTGTCAATATCCTGTCTTTTGAAAACCCTTATTAACCGCTCTCTCGGCGTCATCATTTTCATTTAACTGGTGAATACAAAAACAATCTTCCAAGAAAACCATCTGCTGCCTGTGCAGGACTCAAACCCGTACTTACCCAGACGGCAATTGTATTCCTTTTACCATATTTAATGAAAGGTGTAATATCCATATCAATCTCTGCTGGACTGATGTATGCTTCAAGATATTTTCTATGACCTGCATATTCACCATTAACCCAGACCCATGCTTCACAGGTTACAAAAGGAGCATATAATTTTATTGGTTTTCCTGAAAATTTCGCAGGTACATCAAGATCAAAAACATACCACATTTTTCCAGTGTATGGCATACCATCTGAAGACAGATATCCCTGAATGTAAAATGGTTTTGTAGTATCAATTGTTCTCCATTTGCTTCTATCAAAATCAGGTAAATACCACTGAAAATGTTTACCAAGTCCTGACTGATCAATGGAAAATTTTACTTCCTTCGGAGCAAGTGCCACAAGAATTCCAGTTTCGCCATTTGTCAAACCATCAAGTTTTTGATAGAATGCTTTCCGTTTTAATACTCCAAAATAATGGTCACCTGAATAGTATCTTTCTCTTCCTGCCAGGGAAGGTGGCATTGCAAGAAAAGGACTGATTTTGTTAAGAGCCAATCTGCATTCAATCATTTTATCTGTAAATTTTGTTGCTTCTGACCATTTTGCATTAAATTCAGCATCCTTCATTGCCATATATGCCTTAAGATGCTCAAGAGTAAGACGATCAACAAGAACATGGGTTTTTATTACTTCTGTATTCGCAAGTTTTTCTGCCTCAGAAACATATCTTTCAAGATTATCAATGAGTTGACCTGTATAAACGAAAGGAAGAATTCTGTCTTCATGCCCGAGCAGTGGTGTTTCTAAAAGACATTCTTCTATAGCATTCCAGAAATTTTCTGCTGGCTTTGCTGCAGGACCATACCATTTTTTATAAAAATCATCAAGCAGTGTGTTGAGATCAGCATCTGGATTCCACATCAATTGCGCCCTGATATATCTTGTTACAATGCCTTCCTCAAAAAATGGCAATTTCGTCTCATTAATGAAACCTATGAGCCCCCATTTCTTGAAAAGAGAATAATTGATCGCAGTTTTTCTCACCTGTGGAACAGGTGTAAGACCTGATACCAGCATTGTTAGATTATATTCATAAAGGAACACCCGTTTACATAACTGACACCATCGTTTCAATTGAGCACCCATTACCTGTCCCTGCCATGATTTTGGACTTGTCACTGGTTTTAATGTGTCAGCCCAGATAAAGGCAGCCATTACACCAAGATTTGGATGAAGTTTTATTCCTTCTGGTGGTAATGATCTGTTTGCATATCCATTTGTTGTGATAATTGCATCAGGATACACCTTTACAACTTCCTCTGTGACCTTGTTAACAAAATTGAACCATTCTTCACTGATTGAAAGTTCTGTTGGAACTCCTTCTCTCCCAAAAACATCATAAAAACCCTGATTCAATTTCATTGTTTCTGGACTGTGGTCCATTGGGAGACCATCATCAGGAGCAAAACCAATTGAATTTATTCTTTCACCTTTTTCTTCTGATTTCTTAAATTCCTGTATGACCTTATCAGCAACAATTTTTATTGTTTCAGGATTTGTCAGATTTGCCATATACGGGTTAACAGTTCCATCAAAGTTTCTGCCAAATAACTCAGGTCTTGTGTCTTTTAACTTTGGGTCAGGAAGATATCTTCTTAACCAACTGTCTCCGGGGATACAAATTATATCCCTATCATAAATTGTCATTTTATTGCGAATTTTCCATAACGCGTGCTGATCTGCCATATCTGCTGGTTCATTGCACCACCAGGAACGAACCCTGAATGCAGGCCTATCAGTAAAATTCATCTGTCCAATTTCAATATTATTTTTTACTGGAACAAGTTCTCCAAATTCACCAGGCATAAACCATCTAACACCAAGCATTTTAAGAAATTCAGCAACAGCGTAATATGTCCCAAAATAAGGTCCCTGGTCATTACCAGCAAGAACAAGAACATTATTCCTGCAGAAGATTGTGTACCCTTCTTCATTTCTTTCCGCTGTAAGACCTGACGGAATATTAAGATCCTTGATATTCTTTGTAAAATTACTTTTACCCACACAGATGATGTTACCACTAACATCCACATCATCTGAAACAATTTCAATCTTTGCTCCTGACATCTTTTCAATGTATTTTTGCAAATCCAGTGCTGCAAACTTAATTTTCTCTTCGGGCTTTAATTTTGCATATCTTGATAATGAACCTGGCGTTGAATCAAATGCTGCCTTACTGATAACAACTTTTGCCACTGGTTTTCCATCTTTTACAACTGTAAATCCATAGGCAGAAACAAAGCCAGAAATAAAAATAACCATTGCCAGACCCATGAATAATTTCATTTTGCCTCCCTGTTTAATGTTCAGTGTTTCTTATCATGCAGATTTTCAAATAATAATTACACAGATTAAACCACAAATTTTTTAATCTTACAACTCTTAATTTCTCTTATTCCCTGCTTGATAGAAACTCCCACTTGCCCATAATTTCGTCGCTTCTACACAGGAAAAAGATGTAGATAAAAAATAACCCAATGAGGAAGTTTCTTTTTGATCAATTTTTTCTGGACTTTCCAGAGATATGGACATTTAAAGAGATTACAGGTTTAGAATTCAAAAATTTTACCCTGATGGCTTTTTCACTCATAACCATATTTTTTTATAAACCATTGCTTCACAAGTTGCACACAGAACAGATAACTAAAAACAATGATAAACAGCGCAAGAAAATACAGAGCCGGTGGTATCACAAAGCCAAAACGTGCTCCAAGTGGAGTAAATGGAATAAAAAGTCCTACAGTAACAATGTAAATTGAAGTAAAAATGAGAAAAGGACTTGGCTTACTTTCAACAAATGGAATTTTTCCAGTCCGAATAACATGAATCACCAGTGTCTGAGTTAAAAGGGACTCAAGAAACCAGCCAGTATGAAAAAATGACTCTGAAGCATGGAAAATAAACCATAAAACACCAAATGTAATGAAATCAAAAACAGAACTTACTGGTCCCATAACAATCATAAATCTTTTTATGTATCCAATGTTCCATGGTCTTGCTTTTTGAAGATATTCTTCGTCAACATCGTCTGAGGGTATTGCAACCTGCGATAAATCATACAAAAAGTTGTTTAACAGAATTTGAATGGGCAGCATCGGAAGGAAAGGTAAAAAAATACTTGCTCCTGTCATACTGAACATGTTTCCAAAGTTTGAACTTGAACCCATTTTAATATACTTTAAGATATTGCCAAATGTTTTACGACCCTCAACAACTCCATCCTCAAGAACTGTCAAACTTTTTTGAAGCAAAATGATATCAGCAGATTCCTTTGCAATATCAGCCGCATTATCAACTGAAATTCCGACGTCGGCTGCCTTTAAGGCAAGAGCATCATTGATACCATCACCAAGATAGCCAACAGTATGATTGTTTTTGTGTAATGCCCTGATAATTTGTTCCTTTTGAAGTGGTGAAAGACGAGAAAAAACAGTAACATTTTTTACTGCTTCAACCAATTGTTGTTCACTCATATTCTCAATCTGTTCTCCTGTCAACATATTCCTGACATCAAGACCAACCTCATTGCATATATGACGTGTAACAAGTTCATTATCTCCTGTAAGTACTTTCAGTTCAATACCACGATTTCTCAGTGCCTGTATTGTTTCCTTTGCGGTTGGCTTCGGCGGGTCAAGAAAAGCCACATAACCCTTAAGAATCATTTCATTTTCATCATTTTTTGAATACGATTCCTTTGGAATATCAAAATCCCGGTATGCAATCGCAAGCACCCTAAATCCCTGAGCACTCAAATGTTCATATTCAAGTTTCAAATCAGCAAGTATAAGTGGTTCAATGTCAAAAATTTCATCATCAAGTTCATACTTCAGGCATCTTTTGAAAACTTCCTCTGGTGCACCCTTGGTAATAAGGCGATGTCTGCCATCCATTTCAACAACAACTGACATCATTTTTCTTGAAAAATCAAAGGGGATTTCATCAATTTTTTTATACTGGTATATTGTCAATTCTTTATATTTCAACACTGCCCTGTCGAGAACATTTTTCAAACCTGTTTGATAATAACTGTTAATGTAAGCAAACTGCAGCACTTCTTCGCTCTCTTCCCTTGCTACATTGCAGTAAATTTCAAGGATAATTTCATCAATTGTCAGGGTACCTGTTTTATCAGTACAAAGAACATCCATTGCACCAAAATTCTGAATTGAACTGAGTCGTTTCACAATGACATCCTTTTTGCTCATTGCAATAGCGCCCTTTGAAAGATTAACAGCCACAAGCATTGGAAGCATTTCAGGAGTAAGACCCACTGAAACAGCAAGAGCAAAAAGAAATGACTGTAAAATATCTCCTTTGGTAACAACATTAATAACAAATATTACAACTACCAGAACAAGCATAAATCTTATCATAAGCCAGGTGAAAGAACGTACACCCCTGTCAAAACTCGTCTCCTCTGAAATTGATGATAATTTTCGTGAAACAAGCCCAAACTGAGTTCTTAAGCCAGTTTTTATCACAACACCAAGCCCTGTACCACTAACAACACTTGAACCCATAAACGCAATATTTGATAAATCTGCTGGGTACCTGCTTTTGGTCTGAACAGGTCCTGCTATTTTCTCAACAGGGAAAGATTCTCCTGTTAGTGAAGCCTGGTTGACGAACAGGTCCTTGCAGGAAATAATTCTTAAGTCAGCAGGTACCATATCACCTGCTGAAAGATACACAATATCACCCACAACAATTTCTTTTATCGGTATTTCCTTTTTCACGCCATTTCTGTAAACAGTTGCTGTTGGTCGCACCATTTCGCTCAATTTCTCTGCTTCTATTCCTGCCCGATGTTCCTGGAAAAAAGAAAGAGCCACACTTCCGATAGCCATCAAAATAACAAGAACTGCGCTTGTTATTTCCCCGAAAACAATCGAAAAAATCGCAATAACAATAAGGACAATAACAAGTGGATTTAAAAATTTCGAAAAGATTTCAAAAATTATGGAATGTCTTTTTTTTCTGTAAAGTTCATTGTAACCAAATTCTGCAAGCCGTTTTTCTGCTTCTTCTGTATCAAGACCTTTGATTGAGGTATTGAGTATTTTAAGAATTTCCTCCTGCGACAAGCCAGAATAATCAAAATCAGGTATTTCTTTTTGCTTCATTTTTATCATATTCATTCCTGTCATTGCAATTGAGATAAATTTTGTCATTGCGATTGAGATAAATAATTATAACCCCTGCAATTGCAAATCTCAAAATTTCGTTAATTGGAAAGTGTCGGGTTTTTATGAAGCATTAATATGCAGAATAAGATGAGAAAAACAATGAATTCTTGTAATCAACACATTTCAATCTAAACCTATTGCCTTCCTTAATATCAAAATCACATCACTGATGTCAATAACCCCATCATCATTCATATCTGCTGATTCAATGTCCACTGGGTCTATGCCTATCGCCATTCTCAAACACAATATAACATCAGAAATATCTACTCCACCTCCATTGATATCTCCAAGTAAACCATTGCATATCCCTGTCAAATTCACTGAAATAGCAGGGTTTGTAATGTCATTTGAACTGATGTTTAAAATAGCATTTTTTGTACCTGTTGATACTGGATTGAAATAAACTGAAACAAAAATATTATTATCAGGCAAAACCTGTTGCTGTAAAATACTATCATCAAAGGAAAATTCACCAGCATTTGCTCCTGTCAGAGCCAAATTTGTAATCTGTAAATTCGCATCCCCATAATTCCGTACCAAAATATATCCCTGTTTCTTACTCCTGGCACTTCCAAAATCAACTGTTTCAGGACTTATTCCTATTACTGGTAATTTCGGCTTTGTTTGATATACCCATATTCTCTGGTTATTATCAGGATTTGTATCTCCCGGCACTATGTTTGTAATCTCTCCCCTTATCTGATATTGTCCTTCCCTTCCTGCTATAAATGTCTCGCTTATTACTGCCTCTTCAAATGGTTCTACCACAAAATTTTTACTTCCCAGCAACCTTTCTGACTGCCCTGGCTCTGTAATGTAAAGTGAACAGGTGAAAATTGTGTCTGTGCCAGTGTTTTGTATTCTTAAAATTACCCTGTGTATTCCATCTTTCTTTAACCATTGTACTGGTGATGTATTTAATGGGTCTTTGCCTTCTATAATAACACTTAAATCTCCTTCTCTTATACCTAAATCTACTTGCTCCATATCCTTTACCTCTATCTCTACACTTGCACTATCTTTTAATCCACCACTATCCTCCACCTCAAATGTCAATGTGTGTTTCCCTGGGCTTAATATTACATCTGTATCTGTGTTTATTCTACCATCTATTGAAGATGTCCATATACCACTTGCGATTATTCCATCCTCTATATCCTCTCCATATCCCTTTAATTCCCATTTTGTACCTTTCTCTCCTATCCATCCATCTTTCGGCATCTTTATTATTGCCTTTGGCTTCCTGTTTTCTATTTTTAATCCAGTTACCTCATCTGAAACATTTCCAAGTCCATTACTTCCTATTACCTTGAAAATTATGTTATTTGATGAGTGAAGAAAATCTGTTGGTATTGTTATTTTTGATTGCTCTGTAGGGATACTTATGGGAAACCAGGTATTCCCTCCATCATTACTTGCCATTACAATATAATTCAGTCCCTGTGATGACTTTGTCTGACTTGCCATCCATGAAATTTCTACACTATCTGTTAATGCTACCCCTTGCACTGGTGAACTTATTTTTATTCCTTCATAATCAGTAGAATTTACTTCAAAAATGTTTTCATCATTCCTTGTGTAAATTTTGAATTTTTTTGTGTTCTCTGGTATATCAAATGTTCCATACCAGCTACTTTCTTCTGGCCAGTTCACATAACCAGTATACGATGGATAGGGAGTTACAACTGTAAATAACTTCCAGTGAATTATCGTTCCATATTCATCATAGCAAACAATTTTATAGTCATTGCTTGCGCAATTATCATCATCCCAAAAAACAGGAACATCTATTTTACCTGTGGCAAAATCCGTAATATCAAAACTCTTTATAGTTCCCTGCACAATCTTATAACCATAACCAGCATAAGATGTTTTTTCTGTTTCTGCTGATATAAAAATTCTCTTATAACCTGACGGAACTTTTGAATAACTGTACTGGATTGATTTTGTCTTAACACCAAGATATGATTGAAAATAATTTCTGAAGGCAGAAAACGTTGTCCAGATAGGCCAGCTTAAATTTCCTGAACCCATAATGTCAAACCAGAATTTATCTTCATACCAGGAATGCTCCTTTCTTGGAAAATGTAAAAACCTGTTTCTGAAACCATTTATAGAATTTGATGCTGATGGCTCATTGATAAATGCAGTTAATCCTTCAACTGGCAGTCCTGTGGGCGGAAACTGGTCATATTGTTCTGTTCCTGTATATAAACCAATTCCATGACCCATTTCATGTAAGGCAGCATCTGGATAATTCTCATCTACAAATACTACCCCTCTTCTTAAACTTAAATTTGCTCCTGTGACTCCCTGTCCAAGCACTCCATTGGGTAGTACAGCAACAACAAAATCAACCCTCGCTGTCTCTTTTCCACTTACCCAGTCACCAATTGAGGCAGTTGTATTTATAAATCCCTGTGCTGTGGCAAGATAGTTGGCTATTCTATTTAATAATGCAGTTGTACTGAACATTGAAAGTATTCCACCATAAAATGTCGTCACTGGTGCTGATATTATATGCAAGTCATCCTGTGAAATTGGCAACATTGCAGGAATAAGTTTCTTTAGTGAGTTTGCCACTGCTGTAGCATTTGGCATTTTTGTCGTATATCCAGTTATAAACAACTGAACAGGTTGAACAACAATATTTAATTGCCTTCCATAGGAATCTTTAAATTGTAGAAACGTATCTAAAATAATTCTTTCGCCCTTTCCTTGTGCTTCATCGAATCCATTTATATTTGTTGTGTCCATCATTATCTTAAGTTCTACGTTATCTTTGTCTGTTGGTGGTAAAATGAAATTCACTGTCGTGTTTCCATAAAATACATCCTTTGCATACTTTGAGATATCCCTGTGTAAAACAACACCTGGATTCACTGGTTGAATTTCCTGACCATCGAAAAATGCTGTAAATTTTACTCCTGAAATACTTTCATAGTTTGTTGCTACATCAAGAGAAACAAGTGTTTCCTGTCCTTTCAAAAGAATATAATTTCTTGAAGGATTGGAAAATGTTGCATAGGGAAGACAGTTTTGCCCAACCACATAATCATTCAACCAGATAGAAGGAAGAGTTTTTTGATTTTTCATTTGAGTTCCTGAATTAACCCAGTTACTTAATTCAAAATGATTCTTATTTACAGGAACACCCCTATGAAGAAACCATCCTGCCTGCGGT